>ENA-ORXI01000106-ORXI01000106.1-sediment-metagenome-genome-assembly--contig:-NODE-106-length-60466-cov-7.602792_pt1 | contig 60466 bp, 65 predicted proteins | sample MGYA00237861_ERZ511468 | MGnify/ENA primary metagenome ERZ511468 (study PRJEB26299, sample SAMN06266213) | sediment metagenome | isolation source: Hudson Canyon methane seep mesocosm | place: USA:Hudson...
TTCAGCTTGGTAGAAATAGAAATGATCCAGAAAGAAAGACTAAAGATCGTCCTGCCGATCTTGATATATTAACTAAAGTGAAGCTGCCTGATGAAGCGCAGCGTCCAACTCATTTAATTACAGATGAATATTTCCTCTATCCCTTACTTAATGAAATTATTGCTCACTTAGTAAATGCTCCCTATGAATTACAGCAAGCAGGCGTTGAGATTAATATTGAAGAATTAACGTTTGGACAAACGGCGACCACCATCAACAGGAATGCTGGCACCCGTAATGAACGGATTATCTAATAGGCTCTTAACCGCTAAGTAAACGGGCTCTGCCCCGCCTTCTTTCGCTAAAGGCGTTTCCGCTAGCATTTGTTGCTGAACGTCACCTGAATGTTTGTTAGTAAATAATACCGGGCCGGGGGCAACCGCATTTACCTTGATCTGCGGTGCAAACTTTTTCGCTAATACCAACATCATATTATGTAAGCCCGCCTTTGTTGTTCCGTAAATATCAAAATTCGGCGTTGGGTTTTCAACATTGATATCCGTAATATGAATAATATCTGCGGGATTGTCTTCCTCCCCCAACAATAGAGGCTGCAAGGCCTGATTGATCAAAAAAGGCGCCATCATATGAACATTAAAGAACTGTTCATATTGCTCGGCTGCAATTGCTAGATCATCTGCTGTTTTCTCGAATGATGAGGCATTATGAATCAAAGCTCTGAAACTAGTGCAGCGCCTTTTTAATTCTTCAACAAACTGTAAGATAACGGTGCTATTACTGAATTCAGCCTGTACCGTTTCAATGCCTAAATCTTCTAATGCTTGGATTTCATCAGTATGCGTACGATAATGAGCAAGAACGGTATAACCCTCTTGATGTAAGCGTGAGGCGATATGGTAGCCAATACGACGACCCGAACCAGTGACTAATACTGCATTTTCTAACACCTGATAACATCCTTAACACTATGACTATAGCTAACAAATTACCTGTTCCTGACCCAATAGCGCAACAACATAGTGATCAACTATTAGCGCTTATCAAGCAGAAAATAGTAGATTCTGGCGGACGGATTAACTTTGCCGACTATATGCAGCTCTGTTTGTATGCTCCTGGTTTAGGCTACTATAGTGCGGGCAGTTATAAGATTGGCGCAAAAGGTGACTTCACCACAGCACCCGAAATATCGTCACTTTTTTCACGAACACTGGCTCAGCACATTCAAGATGTTTTCGCCCAAACTTCGCAGGCTAATATCTTAGAATTTGGTGCCGGTAGTGGAAAGATGGCGATTGATATTCTGACCGAGCTTGAACAAAATGACGCCTTACCCGAACAGTATTTCATTATTGAAGCAAGTGCTGACTTACGTGATAGGCAAGAACAATCGATACATGCGAGCCTCCCACACCTTGCTGACCGTGTTGTCTGGTTAGCTGTTTTACCCAATAATTTCACTGGTGTCATTGTTGCTAATGAAGTCTGTGATGCGATGCCCGTTCATTGCCTACAGTTTAACAACAAGGTGATCACTGAACGCTATATTGAGAACGCTGAAGCAGGGCTACAATGGTGTGAGGGTGAATTATCACAGCCATCATTACAACAAGCGGCGACTGAAATTCAGGCGATGATTGGCGAGTCTGATTACCTAACAGAAGTAAACTTAGCCGCAACAGCATGGCTTTCCAGTCTGGCTGAGAGCCTAGATCAAGGTGCTATTTTTATTATTGACTATGGTTACCCTAAGACAAGTTATTATCACCCTCAGCGCTCAAATGGCACCCTTATGTGTTATTACCAACATCAAGGTCACGACAACCCTCTCATTCTTCAAGGCCTGCAAGATATCACTGCTCATGTCGATTTTACGGCCTTAGCGCAAACGGCAATAGATAATGGTCTTGATGTGGAAGGATTTCAATCGCAAGCTGACTTTCTATTAGCAGGTGGGATTACTGAACTATCAAGCTCAGCTGAACACTTAAATGAACTCGATCATCTTCGCCATGCTAGCGAAATAAAACAGCTCACTCTACCTTCAGCTATGGGTGAAAACTTTAAAGTTTTATCCTTATCACGTCATCTTGAGCAGATCTTAGCTCGCTGCAAATTAGGCGACCGACGCCATAGTTTATAACACGCAATAAAAAAGGAGCCGAAGCTCCTTTTCATATTTGCCAAGGCTTAAAGCATTATGGTTTTGCTTTTAAAGTCTCGATTTGTTGTTTTAAACGCTCAATTTCATCGCTCATTTCAAACAACATTTCTTTCATACCACCGACATCTTCACGTAAGTTGCCTGCGTCTTGTTTATTGCGTGCAATATTTTCTAATAATTCAGGTGTCACTGAACTGTTATTGCCCGTTTTTTTCTTAGCTGCCTCAGCCAGAACAGTGGCGATATCTAATACTAGCCAATCACTACGTTCTTTGCCTGACTCTGGATCAATATAGAATGATTGACCTGAATCTAGCGCTATTCTTGCTTTCAATGAGGCTTCAGATTTACGTGTTCCAGGTAATAAGGGATGAATTCGACGATCGATCTCTTGTCCTGTCGCAATATCTTTATCTCTGAACTCTTCATGAATAAGACCAAAAACAATATTGAGTCGGCCGCCACTCATAAAGACACGACCCGTGGTTGTTTTGCTTTCCTTGGCCATCAACCCTTTATGTGCACCGATACTAACAAAGTTAATATCTTCGTCAGGCTGTACTTGAGATAAACCGTTTGCAATGGCTGTACTCAGGATTTGTAATTCAGCAATCGAGAATAATGGTACTTCTTTGTTTTTAGAAATGATGCTCTTTTGCACCACATAAAGTGCGCTCATTACAGTACGAAGTTCGTCACCGCTAATTGCAACAGGGTGTTCATTTGCCACACCTGCAATATCACGATCAACAATCTTGGCGTATTGTAGTTTTGATTCCCACAATACCCGTCCTTCTTGACCTAATACAATTTCATCAGCCGTTTTTGCTTTATCACGCGTAAAACCACCACACGCTGTTAAACCACCCGCTAATACCATGCTCACAGCAAGAATACTGCCTAGTTTGACCATCTTACGCATACGTTTTCCTCTTTCAATTATTCGCCGTTGGCTTAAAACTACTTGCTTCTGCTTTTTGTTCCCGACACAGTAAAGCCTGTACTGATTCTCGAGGATCGACGCCTTCAAATAGTATTTTGCATACTTGTTCAACAATCGGCATTTCAACACCTGCTTGCTGAGCCCGCATCAATACTTCACGAGCGGCATGCATACCTTCTACTGTCTTACCTACTTCTGCTACAGCTTGTTCGACTGTCAAACCTCGGCCAATTGCAAGGCCAAGCTGACGATTTCTACTTTGATTATCGGTACAGGTCAGTATTAAATCACCAATGCCAGCCAAACCAAACATAGTCTCATTCTGTGCACCCAAGCTTGCTGACAAACGCATTATTTCAGCCATGCCTCGGGTAATCAGCGCAGCACGTGCATTAGCACCAAAACCTAAACCATCGGCAATGCCCGCACTAATTGCCAGCACATTTTTAACCGTGCCACCAATCTGCACACCCAACACATCGTTGGTTGTATACACACGTAATGTCGGGCTATGCATTGCCAGCGCTAAGGCTTGATTAAAGTCAGCATCTAGCGATGCTGACGTCACCGCGGTGGGTAAATTTTTTGCTACTTCCGCTGCAAAAGAAGGCCCAGAAATCACCGCTAATGGATGAGACTCACCTAAAATATCGCCTGCGGTTTCATATAAAAAGCGCCCCGTTTCAGGTGTTAGACCTTTTGTTGCCCAACTGACCGGAGTGCCTTCTGTAATGAAGGGCTGTACTTGTTTCAGCATGTCACTAAAGGCGATGCTTGGAACAGAAATGAGTACATGTTGCGCAGCCGCCAGCGCCTGTTCAAGGTCTGGCGAAATAGTTAAACTTGCTGGAAATAACAAGCCAGGCAAATAACGCTCATTACTGTGCGTCTGTTGCATAGCAGCCAAATGTGTCTCATCTCGGCCCCACAGCAAAACCTCATTACCATTACGGGCAATAGCAATAGCCAAAGCCGTTCCCCAAGCACCGGCACCGATGACAAGAGTAGGGAACAACTGGGCGTTATTTTCTGACAAACTTATTGGCTACTGTTTAGTGTGCTTTTGCTGCAGCTTGTTGCTTCGCTTGTTCAATTTGATTCATGTACAAAGCATCAAAGTTCACAGGCGCAAGTACTAATTGTGGGAAACCACCTTTTAGTACAACATCTGAAACCACTTCACGTGCAAATGGGAATAAGGTATTAGGGCAGTAACTACCAACTAATGGACCCATTTCTTGGTCGCTGTAACCTGTTAGAGAGAAGATACCAGCTTGTTTCACTTCTACTAAGAAAGCGACTTTATCGCCGACTTTTGCAGTCACTGTCACTGTTAAGATGATTTCATGATTATCTTCATCAACACGCGCGTATTCATTGCCTAATTGTAGATCTAATTCTGGTTTCCATTCTTCACGGAAGATTTCTGGCGAATTGGGTGTTTCAAAAGAGATATCTTTTGTGTAAATCTTTTGGATAACAAATCGTGCTTGCTGCTCTTCTGATGCTGCTACGTTTTCTTCTGCCATGATACTTCCTTAAGCGTAATAATTAAGACTGAGCCAGTAGGCTATCTAGTCGTTTAGATTGATTAATGGCCACTAAATCGGTGTACCCACCAATGGCCTCATTATTTATAAATATTTGCGGCACCGTTCGTTGCCGACTTTTTTTCATCATTTCTTGTCGTTTACTTGGATCTAAATCAACACGAATTTCATCGTATTTAACCCCTTTATGATCCAATAATTTTTTAGCCATCACACAATAGGGACATATTGCAGATGAATAGATCTCAACTTTAGCCATTAGGTTCTCAGTATGCTTTTAACTAAATAGGGGCAACTTGGCTTCTTTCCAAGTATTTAAGCCACCCGTTAAAACATAAACGTCAGAAAACCCTTTGCCATGCAGTTGTTTTGCTGCTGCACGTGAGCGCTGACCACTGGCACAAATTAAAATAATCGGCTGAGCAGTATCTTTTAATGACGCATCTTCCGCCAATTTAGACAGCGGCAAACTCACTGATTCAGCAATATGCTCTTTGGCAAACTCTGCTGATTCGCGAATATCAAGGAATAGTCCTTTTTGTTGATTCACAATTTGAATCGCCTGAGCAGTACCTACAGGAATGATCCCTGAGATTTTACGATTCAAAGAATCAGACATCACTAGATAGGCAAGTACGACAAACGACCCCACCAAAATCCAATGATTAACTACAAATTCACCTAGATTTTCCATATTTAACCTTTATTACTGCCCACTTGAACAAAATACATCACGCATCATTTCTACTAAGCGCAATGTGCGCTCATCTTTCACGCGGTAGAAAATACGATTAGCATCTCGCCTAGAAGCTAGAATCTCTTTATCTCGTAACTTAGCCAAATGTTGCGACACATTACTTTGTGTTGTTCCCACACAATCGACGATATCTTGAACAGCAAGTTCTCGCTCGCCTACCGCACATAAGATCTTCAATCGCAAGGGGTGAGACATTGCTTTTAAAGCAAATGCTGCCCGCTCAATATCAGCATCATGAGATATAAGTTGATTATTTTCAGCTTCGGCCACAAAATCCACCAAATAGTTACATGACTGCAATTAGTCACAAAAGCCCATATAATACACGGCATTTTCAATGATTTGCATGTTTTAAGTAGAACGGGTTTTAAATAAGCTGTTTTCTAGCTGCCTATAATAAACGCTTCAAGATAGAAGGATGATTGCATGAGCCACCCTCACCGCCCACTAGCGCTAATTATATTAGATGGATGGGGTTACAGTGAAGATCCAAAGTCCAATGCTATTTACGCGGCAAAAACACCTGTCTGGGATCATTTATGGCAAGACTACCCCCACACTTTAATTAGCGCATCTGGCGCAGGTGTCGGACTTCCTGGCAATCAAATGGGAAATTCTGAAGTAGGCCATCTTAATATGGGCGCAGGCCGTGTTGTCTATCAAGAGTTTACTCGAGTTAGTCGTGCAATTCGTACCGGTTCATTCTTTACCAACAGAACCTTAACCGATGCCATTGATAAAGCATTAGACACCGATAACGCTGTTCATATATTAGGACTTTTATCTCCGGGCGGCGTACATAGTCACGAAGAACATATCCACGCCATGGTTGAGTTAGCCATCAAGCGGGGTGTGAAAAACGTCTACGTTCATGCTTTTCTTGATGGTAGAGATACACCGCCTAAAAGTGCGCAATCCTCTATCGACGCTATGGAAGCTAAATTTGAACAACTTGGCGGCGGCCAGTTTGCTTCTATAATTGGTCGGTTCTATGCCCTTGACCGTGATCAACGATGGAATCGTGTCGCCAAAGCCTACCAACTCATTGCTGAAGGAGAGGGTGAATTTCAAGCTGCTAATGCCAGTACTGCACTAGAAATGGCCTATGCGCGAGAAGAAACAGATGAGTTTGTCAAAGCAACGCACATTGGCGATGAATCAATAAAAGTGGAAGAGGGCGATACGATTGTCTTTATGAACTTTCGCTCTGACCGTGCCCGCGAACTTACAAAAAGCTTTATTGAGCCAGAGTTTGATAGCTTTGAACGAGCACGAAATATCCAGCTCGCAGAGTTCGTTACGCTAACGGAATACAAAAAAGAATTTCCATCCCCCGTTGCCTTTCCATCAGAAAAGTTAAATAACGTACTTGGTGCCTATGTTTCTTCACTTGGCCTACGCCAATTAAGGATTGCTGAAACTGAAAAATATGCCCACGTTACCTTTTTCTTTAATGGTGGCCGAGACGCCCCCTTCGATGGAGAAGATCGCATACTAATTCCATCACCTAAGGTAAAAACCTATGACGAGCAGCCGGCTATGAATTCAGCCGAGGTGGCGGATCAATTCGTCAAAGCCATTCACAGCAATAAGTACGATGTCATTATCTGTAATTTTGCTAATGCGGATATGGTGGGCCATACCGGTAATTATGATGCCGCGGTCAAAGCAGTTGAAGCACTGGATAACGCTTTAGGACGCATTTGGTCAGCACTGAAAGAGTCTGGCGGTGAAATGATTGTCACTGCCGATCATGGTAATGCTGAACTCATGTTGAATGAAGAAACTGGTCAAGCACATACTGCTCATACAAGTAATCCTGTTCCTTTAATTTTTGCTGGTCGTGAAGCAGAATGCATGGATCAGGGAACCTTAGCTGATATTGCGCCCACAATGCTGACATTAATGGATTTACCTATTCCAGCAGAAATGAGTAAACACCTACTTGTGTCATTAAAATAGGCTTTTAGAAACTGTGCTCTATCGTCTAACATTCCTCATTCTAATTTCGGCATGTACCACACTGCTTGCTGAAGAAAGCTCACAACAGAAGCTGCAGAATGTAAAAACGGAGATCCAATCTTTAAATCAAGACGTTAGTAAAAACAAAGCCTCACAAACAGAATTATTCAAACAACTCAAACAGCAAAGTCGTGCTGTTTCTAATATAAACAAAACATTATTAAGTCTCGAACAAGAAATTAAGCAACAAGATGATGAATTAAAGCGACTTGAAAACAAGTTACAGCAGCAACACGCATCTCATTCCGAACAATTGAATGCGCTGAACCAACAAATTCGTAGCTCTTATATTCATGGTCAACCTAGCTTTCTAAAAATATTACTTAACCAGCACGATCCTGCCACGCTCTCACGTAGCACGAGTTATTTTCACTATTTTCACCAAGCTAGGCAGCAGCAACTAATGAATATCAGTCATATACTTACTAACTTAAGTCAGGACCAAAAAGCATTATTTTCTGCACAAAAGACACAACAAGCCCTGTACTCTAAATATCAGAAAAAACAGCGGGCCCTGCAAAGTCAGACTGATAAACGTCAAGCAACATTAAAACGCTTAGATGCCAAAATTAGCGGTCAAGATTCACGTTTAGTATTCTTGCATGAACAAGAAAAATCATTACATTCACTCCTAAACTCACTCAATAAGCCTGCCGCGAAGACAGCAAACAAAACGCCTAGTCTAAGATCTTCTTTTGCAAAAAGAGCTGGGTCACTAACATGGCCAATTAATGGAAAAATACTTGCACGCTATGGCAGTTCACGAAATCTTGGTAAACTCACATGGCAAGGGATTTTAATTTCAACTCCGCCGGGTAAAAATATTGTCGCATCAGCCTCCGGAAATGTAGTCTTTGCAGATTGGTTACGCGGCTTTGGTTTATTAGTCATTATCGATCATGGTGATCAATATATGACGTTATATGGTAATAATGAGACCTTACTAACCCAAGTAGGTGACTCTGTCAGTACCGGCGACCTAATCGCTCAAAGTGGTGATAAGGGTATACGCCAACATGCTGGTTTATATTTTGAAATTAGACATAAAGGAAGCCCAACCAATCCATTAAAATGGTTGAGCAAAAAAAGTTAAATAATAGGACCTGCCTATACGCGGGTTCCTGACTAGGAAAGAATATGAGTTTTTTTAAACGTGATTTTGGATTAATTATTACTGGTGCAGCCCTCGGCGCAACATTAGTATTTGGACAAATGGTATTTGCAGACAAGCCCAATACCAAACCTGATCTGCCGCTAGAGGAACTACGCGCTTTTTCTGAAATCTTTGGCCGAATCAAGAACAATTATGTCGAGCCTGTTGAAGATAAAGAATTACTTCAAAATGCTATTCGCGGCATGCTATCTGGCCTTGACCCTCACTCAACATACTTAGATCTGAGTGACTTCAAAGAACTACGAGAAGGTACGTCGGGTGAATTTGGAGGTCTAGGCATTGAAGTCACCATGGAGGATGGCTTTGTAAAAGTAGTATCACCTATCGATGACACACCAGCAGCAAAGGCTGGCATGCTCGCCGGTGACCTCATTATTCGTTTAGATGACACCCCTGTTAAAGGCTTAACCTTAAGTGAAGCTGTAGATATCATGAGAGGAAAACCTGATAGTAAGCTCTTACTTACAGTTATTCGTGAGGGCGAAGACAAACCGCTTAAGGTTGAACTTGTTCGCGCTATTATTAAGGTTAAAAGTGTTAAACAAAGAATGCTTGATCCTGGTTACGGTTATATCCGAATCAGCACCTTCGCATCACGTACAGGTGCAAGTTTAAAAGAAGCAATCAGCGCATTAAAAATTGAAAATGATGGTGATTTAAAAGGCCTAGTACTTGATTTACGTAATAATCCAGGTGGCTTACTCGATGCGGCCATTGATGTTTCTGATACCTTTATTACCAAAGGCCTCGTCGTTTACACTGAGGGACGTGTTAAAGACTCAAATCAGAAGTTCCATGCAAAACCGGATGATCTACTAAAAGGTGCGCCACTCATTGTACTTGTTAACGGTGGATCAGCATCTGCATCAGAAATTGTTGCCGGCGCATTACAAGATCATGGTCGCGCGATCATTGTCGGTACAAAAACATTTGGTAAAGGCTCTGTTCAAACCGTTATGCCGCTCACCAATGATACCGCTGTTAAAATGACTACGGCACGTTATTTCACACCTTCAGGCCGCTCAATCCAAGCAGAAGGAATTGTGCCTGATATTGAAATTGATTCTGTCAAAATCTCATCAACAGATAAAGGATTAAACCTATTACGTGAACAAGACCTTTCAGGCCATCTTGAGAACGGTAATGGTGACAAGGAAAAAACAGAAGAAACGGACTCTGATAAGAAAGAAAACAATACACCTCTTGCGGTGAAGGATTACCCTCTATCTGAAGCCTTAAATTTATTAAAAGGCATTAATATATTAAACCCTAGACCTTAATTAGGTAGCATTCTAAATGGTAACAGTACTTATACCGCTCGCAGAAGGCTGTGAAGAACTAGAAGCAATCACCTTGATTGATTTGCTTCGTAGGGCAAAAATTACGGTCATCACCGCTAGCCTAACTGACAACACGCTCATTACGGCAAGTCGAGGTGTTCGGTTAATGGCTGACACCACCCTTGATAATGTCATCTATGATGACTTTGATATGGTTATCTTACCAGGCGGCATGCCTGGCACAACGCACTTGAATGATGATATCCACATTCATGCTTTATTAAAAAGGATGCAGCAATCTGATAAAGCAATTGCTGCACTGTGTGCTGCACCACTTGTATTAGCAAATATGGGCTTACTCGATGGGAAACATGCAAGCTGTTACCCAGGGGTTCTAAATCCCGCTGACTGGCCAGAAATTAAGCTTAGCGATGAACCCGTCATCATAGATGGAAATATTTTGACATCGCGAGGACCGGGAACGGCTATGGACTTTGCTCTGGCCATTATTGAATATCTAACAGACCAAACAACTAGGGATAGTGTTGAAGTCGATTTAGTACGCACTACTAAATAACAAACACTAGGAACTATTATGCCTTCGATGAACATGTCTGAACTCGTCATTTTATTAATCGAGCCATCCTCAACACAGCGAAAAATCATCTTGTCACACCTGCAAGAAGAAGGGGTAGCAAATATTGATGGTGTCGCAACGGGTAAAGAGGCCATTGACCTGATAAGTCATTACGCGCCTGATCTTATCATCAGCTCTATGTACCTACCTGATATGACGGCCACCGATTTGCTTGAAAAAATACGTGGTTCAGAGTCAACCAAAGACATTAACTTTATGTTGGTTTCAAGCGAAACAAGTACTAAAACACTCGAGCCCATTCGTCAGGCAGGTGTTGTTGCCATTCTACCAAAACCCTTTGTTCATGAAGATCTCCGTCGCGCCTTACGCACAACTGTCGACTATATTGATCCTGAAGAAATTGAATTAGAAAACTATGATGTTGAAGAATTAAATGTGCTTGTTGTTGACGATAGTTTAACAGCTAGAAATCATATTAAACGTGTACTCAGTAACCTAGGGATTCAAAATATACAAATGGCAAAAAATGGTATTGAAGCAGCACAAATTCTATCAAGTGCTGAGTTTGACCTTATTGTTACTGATCTCAATATGCCTGAAATGGATGGAAAAGAGCTTACCGAATTTGTTCGAAATGAAATGGGCAATACTTACGTACCAATCCTAATGGTAACCAGTGAACATGACGAAGCACGCCTAGGTAATGTACAGCAAGCGGGGGTATCAGCCATTGTTGATAAACCGTTTGAGCCGCAATCTGTTCGTGAAATTCTTTTTCGCGTTTTAGATGAGCAAGTTTAATAATTTACACACTACTTTAATGGATTAAATTATGAAAATGATGACCTGTAAACAACTTGGTGGAGCATGCGATAAAGAGTTTCACGGAAACTCTTTTGAAGAAATTGTAGCACTAAGCAAAGCTCATGGAATGGCAATGTTTCAACTACAGGATGTTGCACACCTTAAGGCCATAAGTGAAATACAAACACTTATGCAAAAACCAGATGCCATGAATGACTGGTTTGAAAGCAAGAAAAAAGAATTTGACGCCCTAGCGAGTGATTAACGGATTAGAAGGCAGCCTTTAATTTCTTGCTGGACGTGTTGTGCCAAGTCTAATTGTAATGTTGATGTTCTTTTATGCTGATTGCATAGCGCACTACGAAAACCTAAATAATCTGCTTCCAAGGGCTGAAGTAACTCGATATCTTCTATTCTTAATGCCCCAGCCAAACCACACATCATCTTTTGTTGATGAACAGCAGAGACAAATGAAGATAATGCGTCATCATCATAATGATCTAGCAAATGTTGTCCGTTCTTAATCGCAGTATCGACCATTACACCCTGGAAACCACTTTCATTTAAAACTGAAATAACATCCTCTTGTGGTGGCTTATCGGCAAAGATAACCGCAATCACTGGTACTTTTAGGAGTTTAACGGTGCTTTCTAAAGCAATAATGCAGTTTATTAAATCGACATCTGGAAATAGGCCTATTTTCACATAATCAACACCTGAGCTTGCCATATCAATCATTGCCGAACTAATAACCTCAGCCTGCATAGGAAGATCACCAATTGTTGCACTTGTTTGGCAGCGACCATCTATCAGTTCAACTATTTCTGTCACCGTCTCTACATTTAAGGCGCCTAATGCACCTTTGGACGGGTTTTTCATGTCTAAGATGTCTGGCAGGGTAGGCAATAAAATTTGTGCCTCTGCCAAGGACTGGACGCTTGCTAACCATTTAGTCATTTTCTAAAACAATCCCAGCATCTTTAATTGTTGTCATCAACCAACCCCATGCTTCTAATTCTCTTGAGCCAGCAGTTTTATCAATCGCAATGGTTAAGTAGTCTATTTCTTGCTGAATTTTTTCTACTGGCAACATCTTTAAGCGACTAACAAGTATTGCAGCATCAATCACCGCACTTTGAGCTCGATTAAACCCACGAAAGGGTGCATGTGTTTGCTCACAAATAATGGCACCTTTAAAACAGGCGCGTGGATCATCATCATCAAATGACACTATTTCAAGCTCTGTATGAGCCAGTGCTTGCTCTAAATACTGACCTTCAATTTGTTGGCAGGGTAGCGTATCCCAGTTTCGTCTCCCTGTCAGGGATCCGGCAAAAATACGCACATCATCTGTATAGTTGATCGTGCACTGGCGGTGACGCTTTAAGTTTTCATACGTAGCAGACGGCTTAAAAGGCTGAACAAGAAAGTGACCATTCACTTCTGATATTCCCATTGGAGCAGAATGAGGCATTCCATCTTCGGATAGTGTTGTCACGATAACTTCATGAATTTTACTTTCAAGCTGTGCCACATTTTTTCCCTGTTGTCATGGTTGTACCTTCTGCCTTTTGTTCATTTAAATCTTGCTCATTTTTACTCACGTCACAACCCCATTTGAGCTCTTCATCTTGAGTATATCTTTTGCCCAACTGCCACGCTATTTGTGCTCGAGCCAATTCAGCACCAAGGTAAAAAGCATGGCCCGTATCGTCTTTTAAGTCTAGCTGAGGATAAAATGCAAAAGGATCCACATCCTGCATCAAACCATCACGATTAAACATATAGATCCCCTGCTCAGCAACTTTGATCCGATAGTTTGGATCTTTTATATTGCCAGCCAGTTCTACAATATCTTCAGCACTGTCTGGAAATGGCCGCCGCTCATGTGTAATCAATAAATCACTACTAATATCGCGTGGTAAGGTGCTATCTTCTCGTGCAGAAAACATCACTCTTCGTGCTATATCGGCTTGTTGAATGGCATTTCTAGCGTGAGGGCTCACTTCTGTTGCCAGCACATTATTTATACCAAGTTCAGAGATAATTCCAAACAAAATAGCATTAATACCACTGGTATCGGCATCAGTAAGCTCAGTTAAGTTACCGACTCCCATCATGATCGCTATTTCTGGGTATTTTCTTCGCAGCTCATGATATCGAACAATAGAATCTGTTAGCCCAAAATGAATAGGATCAAGTATAGGATCAGCAATAAAAGGTCGGTTTATTTTATCCATCGACTCCATTGCACGCTCTAACGAAGCGAGTGATCCCATTTCAGCAGGTACTAGGATTGGCACTGAGTCCACTTCTTCAGCTAAATGATACGTTTTTTCAGTCAGGCTTAATAAGTAATCTGCCCCAGCTTTTCCTGCTCGACGTAGATCTTCAATATAAAGAGAATCCACACTCACTTTAAAACCTTCTTCATGAAGCGCAATGATGGCGTCTTCCAGATGAGGAAACTTTTCTTCTGGTAAGCAGCCTATATCGATGACGTTAGCACCACTATCACCATAATAACGTGCACGTTCAACGATACTTTCAACATCTCTTTCAGGCGCATCAACGATTTCAGCAAAGATATTGACATCATAGCGACTTAAATCTGCCTGTTTTTTTTCTCGACCAAAAAACAGCGGTAGATCTTTCACTTCTTCTGGCCCACGAATGACTTGCACCCCCAACTGACTGCTCAGTGACTCTAAATCACCGCGACAACGTCCAGGCACAATAATTTGATCAAAGCCGGCAACATCTTCAGGCTTCATTCGTCGAGCAATCATCTTGTCAGTCATCAAGGCAGCAACACTGAGTCCTAGCTGATGAATAGCATACTCAAAGGGCAGTTCAGACATAGCCCCAAGCACTTTAGCCAAGCTACGCTCAGCAAGCTTACCCGTCAAAAAGAGTATATTTTTAGCCATTAGACTCGAGTTCGTTTAAACGTAGCTTTATGGCAGCAAGTAGTTTTTCTGGATTTTCTACAACCGTTGTCGCCTCAAAAGAACGTAATTTATGTGTATGAGCCAAATCAACTTCCCTCGGCCATACTTTTACAATTCTATCTGGGGCTGGTGTATCCATTTCTGGCTCGGTATCACACGCAAGAATGATACTGGGTATACGACACTTTCCAGCTTGTGCATACACATTTGTAACCAATGTATCAGACAGGCCTAACACCATTTTAGCAACCGTATTTGAGGTTGCAGGAGCCACCACAAGCGTATGGTAATCGCCACGATAAAAGAGCCCTACTGGTGGTGAACTCGCGGCGCGATCATGATAGGTACGCCCCTCACCATTTACAGACTTAGGATCATGTCCATACATTCGAATGACTTCTTCACCTGCGCGACTGTAGAACAAATCAACATCATCCAAGTCACGGATAATGTCTAAACATTCTTCTAAATAATGGCCTGATCCTGTCACAGCCCATGCTAAACGTGGTTTTTCTGGCGGTGATTGCATCTCTATAAACCTTAATTGACATCTTAATACGTTAATTTTGCCAGAGTCTTTGTTTAGTGTAAAAAATAAGATAGTTTTCATCACACTTTATACGTTAGAATTACCTCATAATTTTCAAGACTTTTGGGGTCAATAAACAATGGCTAATGCAACAAACTCAATTCCTAAAATAGTCGTCGTTGGGGGCGGGGCCGGTGGCCTTGAGCTCGTCACAAAATTAGGGCGCAAACTTGGTAAAAAAGGTAAAGCAGAAATCACACTTGTTGATAGCACGCATACCCATATCTGGAAACCATTGTTACACGAAGTTGCTGCGGGAACGCTCGACTCACATGAAGATGAGATTGAATACCTTGGTCAAGCCATGTGTAGCGGTTTTCGCTTCCGCCTTGGTCGTATGGACAATTTAGATCGTACTAATAAAACAATCAGTGTTGCACCCACTTTTAATGGCAAGGGTGAAGAAATCATTCCTCGTCGTGACTTTGATTATGATTACTTAGTGATCTCTGTCGGTAGCGTTAGCCATGACTTTGGTATTAAGGGTGTTGAACAAAACTGTCTATTTTTGGATACCACAACTCAAGCTGAGACATTCCAATCACAGTTGCTAGAAGCATACTTACGCGCGCATGCACAAGGCAAACCACTTGATGAAGGTCAGCTAGATATTGCTATTGTAGGGGCGGGTGCTACCGGTGTTGAGCTCAGTGCACAATTACATGAAGTATCGCACCTTCTAACGGCCTATGGGCTTGATGAAGTACAACCTGCCGATGTCAAAATTAGTATTATTGAAGCAGCGCCACGTGTTTTGCCTGGCTTACCTGAAAACCTATCCACCGCAACAGAAAAAGAACTTGGAAAGTTAGGTGTCAGCCTATTCACCAATGAACGTGTTGTTGAAATTACTGAAGATGCAATCATAACCGAAAGTGGCAAAACGATATCTGCCGCAATTAAAGTTTGGGCTGCAGGTATTAAAGCACCTGACTTCTTAAAAGATATTGCCGGTTTAGAAACGAATTGGATGAACCAGCTTGTTGTTAAACAAACATTACAAACAACGCTCGATGATGATATCTACGCGATTGGTGACTGCTGTGCGTGTAAATGGGTTGGTGAAGATCAGAATGTCCCACCACGTGCTCAAGCAGCACATCAAATGGCCTCTTTAACCTATAAATCACTCAGATGTCGCATGGCGAACAAAGATGTTCCCGAATATCACTACCATGACTATGGCTCACTAGTTTCACTCGGTAAATACAGTACCGTAGGTAATATGATGGGCAACCTAAGTAAAGGTAGCCTAATGATTGAAGGATTCATGGCCCGCATGATGTACTTATCGTTATACAAGATGCATCAAGTTGCCTTATTTGGCATATTCCGTGTTGGCATGTTGTCGCTCTCTCACTTATTCCGTCGTAGTGTGCATCCTAAAATCAAATTACACTAAGACCGTTAGTTTAACCTATAAAAAAGCCCCGAAAGATCGAGCCTTTCGGGGCTTTTTGTTAATATATTCAAACAGTTACTTTAAAGACATTCGCTCAGAAATGCCATTACCCTCAATACGATGCTTAATTGCCGCAGCAAGGTGGATCACAATCAAGCCAATCAATACAAATGCTAAGCACTCATGGACTTGTGAGAATGTTTCACGCATCGCGGTATCTGCCTCAGCAAGTCTTGGTAGAGGAATTCCCCAAAATTTAGTGTGATACTTACTGAACATTGATTGAGCATAACCAGATAGCGGCATAGCAACCATGACAACATAAATTAGGCCGTGGACCGCTCCAGCAGCCTTCTGTTGCCATTTTGTGATGGTATCTGGCAATGGAGGTGCTTTATGGGTTAAACGCCAGACTACGCGCAATATAATCAACATTGCCACCGTAAGCCCCATCGACTTATGCAATAAAAAATAAAATGCACGAACACTTTCTTCACCAGGCGGCAATTCAGATTGCTTTGGCAACTCCACCATAAACAAACCCAAGCCAATCATGCCCAATATTATTGCCGCAATAAGCCAGTGCAAAATTATCTGCACACGGTTATATCGCTCTACATTATTTTCCATTTTTTTCTCCATCTTTTAACATCTACCTTTTCGGTCAGCCCAAATAAAAACAAAGGCCATAATAGCGACTATTATGACCTTTGTATTTAAGAATAATTCCTATTCAACTATTAAATATCCAAATTAGTTGCCTGTAGTGCATGCTTCTCAATAAACTCACGGCGAGGTTCAACATTATCTCCCATAAGCGTATTAAATGTTTCATCAGCCGCAATTGCATCTTCAATTTTAACTTGTAATAAACGGCGTTTCGATGCATCCATTGTAGTTTCCCACAACTGTTCTGGGTTCATCTCGCCCAAGCCTTTATAACGTTGTACATTCTGGCCGCGACGCGATTCTGACATCAGCCATGCTACCGCTTCAGCGAAGTTGGAAATACTCTCGCTTCGCTCACCACGTTGCACACGAGCCGTTTCATCAAACAAGCCATTAATCTTGTCTGCAAAAGCTAAAATTCGCTGATACTCTGTACTCGCAAAAAAGTCTCCAGGGATGTGGAAATCAGTACTGATGCCATGACGACTAAAACTCACATTAATATGCGGTGTCGAATTACCTTCTTTTGTTTGTACAGAGAGTTTATAACTTGTCCCTGTTGGTAAGTTACTATTCAATCGCATTTCAATAGTTGCCAGCCAGTTCATCATTGCGGATGAGTCTGATAGTTCTGGAATTGCTGCTTGATAAATTAATTGCTCTAGGAAAGCAGGGTAGTAATGGCTAGATAAGCGTCTAATCACGGCCATCACCGTTTGATACTCTTCAACCAAAACCGTTAATGCATTACCGCTAATCACCTCGGAAGACTCTTTCGGATACAGCTCAGCATTTGTTAAAGCAAGCTCGGTTAAATAACGATCCATCTCGGCATCATCTTTTACGTAACGCTCTTGCTTGCCTTTCTTGATTTTATATAAAGGTGGCTGAGCAATATAGATATGACCACGCTCAACCAGTTCAGGCATTTGACGATAGAAAAATGTTAATAATAATGTTCTGATATGAGAACCATCAACATCGGCATCCGTCATGATAATAATGTGGTGATAACGTAGTTTATCTGGATCATATTCATCACGCCCGATACCACAACCAAGTGCAGTGATTAATGTACCAACCTCAGCCGAACTTATCATCTTATCAAAACGTGCACGCTCAACGTTTAATATTTTTCCTTTTAAAGGCAAAATAGCTTGAGTACGACGATCTCGGCCTTGTTTTGCACTTCCTCCCGCAGAGTCTCCCTCAACAAGGAAAAGTTCTGATAGGGCAGGGTCACGTTCCTGACAATCTGCTAATTTCCCTGGTAAGCCAGCAATATCTAAGGCACCTTTTCGGCGAGTTAACTCACGCGCCTTACGTGCAGCATCACGAGCACGTGCGGCATCGACCATTTTATTTGCAATCAACTTACTATCTGTTGGGTTTTCTACAAGATAATCATGGAAAAATTCATTCGTTAACGACTCAACAATTGTTCGTACTTCAGATGATACTAATTTATCTTTTGTTTGAGATGAAAACTTAGGATCAGGTACTTTCACAGAAAGCACCGCGGTCAAGCCTTCTCGGGCATCATCACCACTTGTTGTTACTTTAGATTTTTTCGCTAATGCTTCAGCTTCAATATACTGATTTAATGTTCGAGTAAGCGCTGCTCTAAAGCCAGCTAAATGTGTACCACCGTCTCGTTGTGGAATATTATTCGTAAAACAGTGAATGTTTTCTTGATATGAATCTGTCCACTGCATAGACAGCTCAACAACCACATCCTCTTTTTCACCTTTGATATTAATAATAGTGTCGTGAACGGGGGTCTTATTTTTATTCAAATGTTCAACGAAAGCCTGAATACCACCTTCGTAATAAAAAATTTCGCTCTGTTCATCGCGCTCATCTGTTAATACAATTCGAACGCCAGAATTTAGAAAAGCTAATTCTCGAATACGCTTTGCTAGCATGTTGTAATCAAATGTTGTTACGTTAGAGAAGACATCTTCACTTGGCCAAAATTGAATTTTTGTGCCTGTCGCTTCTCCACATTCTTCTTCAGCCTTGATAGGCGCATCAGGCTCACTATCAGTATAAGATTGTCTATGTACTTTACCGTGACGTTGAATCTCAAGCGTTAGCTTTTTCGACAAGGCGTTTACTACTGAAACACCTACGCCATGAAGTCCACCAGATACTTTATATGAATTGTCATCAAACTTACCTCCGGCATGAAGCACCGTCATGATAACTTCTGCGGCTGACACACCTTCTTCTTCATGAATGTCGACCGGGATCCCACGACCATTATCTGACACCGAAACCGAATCATCTGGATGGATGCGAACATTAATCTCACTACAATAATTTGCCAGCGCTTCATCAATTGAGTTATCTAAAACCTCGAACACCATATGATGCAAGCCTGTTCCATCATCTGTATCACCGATATACATACCAGGGCGCTTACGCACGGCCTCTAAGCCTTTTAGTACTTTTATATTCGACGAATCGTAAGTGTTTTCTTCAGTTGTCATAATCTATCCATTGAAAGGTAGGGTTTGATCTCTATTAAGCCTTATTTTAACACATCATGGGATGAAAGGATTGTGCCATGTTCCACGTGAAACACAGTGGCATTTTCGTACGTCTTTAATGAATAATCTGTTGCAGTTATAAAAGCCTGAACAGGTAATTTACTCAGTTCATTCAGTACATTTTGTTGATGTTTACTATCCAGTTCTGAACTAATATCATCCAATAACAATATACTTTTCTCATGGCGAACATGCTCGGTCAACTTTGCTTGAGCCATGCAAAGTGCCAAGAAAAATAGTTTCTGCTGCCCCCGCGAAAATACATCTGCAGGGTTCACACCATTAACCGAAAATGACCAATCAGCAGCATGGCTTCCTGAGCGGGTATACCCTAACTGTCGATCTCTTTCGATAGCATCTTCAAGCGAGACTTTTAATGTTTTATCCTTATTCCAACCGGTGCGATATTTGACTTGATATTGTGCATCTTTATATTCGGGACAAAGTCGTTGAAAAATCATCTTGAACTCTTCAAGAAGGGCGTCTAATTGCGACCTTCTTAACACTGTTATCTTCTCGCCATGTTGTGCAAGGTGATTGTCCCATACCTGTATTTCTTCAATTTTTTTATGCTGTCTAATCGCAGAGTTCCTCTGCTGCAACACTTTTTTATAAGATTGCCAATGAAAATTAAAGCTTGGTTCCACGTGAAACAACCCCCAGTCTAAGAGTTGTCTTCGATAACGTGGACCTTGCTCAAAAAACTGGTGACAATTAGCAGGAATAAACTGTAATGGAAGCTGCATAGCTAGGTCAGACAGGCGCTTTAAGGGTGCACTATTGAGCCTTATATTCATACCTGCTTGTTCGTCGTACTGAATACCGACAGGGGTATTACTCACAGTTTTTGAAATAACGTGTAGTTGTTTTTCACCGAACTTAATGACAGTTTTTAATGTACGTGCCTTAAAAGATCGCCCCAAACATAGCAGATGAATCGCTTCAAGAATGCTTGTTTTACCCGCACCGTTGTCACCTAAGATTAGGTTTATACCTGTCGAAGGCTTGAATGAAAGTTCAGCTATATTCCGTAGTTTGGAAATACTTATTTGGCTTAACACCAGTAGAGGATCCGTAAGGGCATTTAAAATTAATGTGCTTACTTTACTTGAAAAGCTATCGTCTATAAACCTTATTTACGCGTTGAGTAGAGCCGGTAGCTGTTTCGCTAATGCAGACTTTTCTGAAATGGTATCACCGCTTAAAACAAAGCCAAGAAGCTGATCATTCTTATCTACAAATAAAGCTTTAATACCAAAGCCAGATTCAGCAGTTTCGAACGTCCATTCACCGATAGCGCCTAGTGCAGGTGGCGCTGTAATCAATGGGTAGCTAGGTGTTTTCACAGCTACAGGCATTGCAGGATAGTTTACCTGTGTAGGCTCACCAGCAAGCGTTTTTGCCAATGCTTTGGCTGCGGCCATAATGGGTGCGATATAAAGTAAATTGTGTCCACATACTTCAGCACAATCACCTAAGGCATAAACATTAGTCTTACTAGTTTGTAAGGAGTCATCAGTGATTATTCCTCTATTCACAGTCAAACCTGCAGAGCTAGCAAGATCAGTATTAGCGCGTAAACCAACCGCAGAAATAACAACATCAGCATAGAGTGTTTCACCCGTTGTTAATGTTATATCGTATCCAGAGCCACTATGGTTAATAATTTGGGCTGATGTTTCAAAGTGCCAATCAACGCCAGCATTGCCAAGTGTTGATTTTAATTGCTCAGCAATAGGCTTGGGCAATAATGCATCCATTGGTAATGTGCTTGGGCCAATTACTGAAGCAGCGATACCTATATTAAGTAAATCATTCGCAAACTCACAACCAATTAAACCTGGACCGATAATAGCGACACGTTTTGCATCAGTGAGCTTGTCACGAAACTGTGCATAATCCATAAGATTATTAACTGACAATACATCGTCTGCGGCATCACCCTCAAACGGAATACGAATAGGGCTCGCACCGACAGCTAGAACAAGAGAGGCATAAGCAAGTGACTTTCCATCAGATAGGACAAGCTCATTGCTGTCGATATTAATCTCATCGACACTCGTGTATGTGAGAATGTCGGCATCTAATTTTTCTGCCATGACCTCTGCATCAAACATAGCAATTTGATCGGCTGTCTTACCCTTAGCCAAGGCATTCGATAACATTGGTTTGGGATAGCTACGACCGTCATCTTCTGTGATCAATACTAAAGGAGTCTCGGTATCTAACTTACGAAACTCGCGGGCAAGTGTATATGCTGCCACACCAGTACCGATGATTATTACAGGTTTCATAAAATACTCTCTCATGTAAAAAGGGGAGGAGGAAGCCTCCCAGCCTCCCCATTTCTAATTTAGACTTCCACCATCTCAAAGTCTTCTTTTCCAACACCACACTCAGGGCATTCCCAGTCATCTGGAATATCATCCCATTTTGTTCCTGCTGCAATACCTTCTTCTGGAAGACCTTTGGCTTCATCATAAATCCAACCACATACAACACATACCCACTGTTTCATTTTTATTCTCCAAACATTCTTGTTTATTTAAATTAAATAGCTTTTAAATCTTATTACTAAATTTTATTTTGTTGAATCTAATGCATCTTGATAGTGCTGAGCATGTCGCTTTTCAACTTTTGCTAATGCAGCAAATCGCTTCTCTGCTGTAAGTAATACTTTAGCAAACATTTCAGCATGCTCCTTAGATTCTTCGATCTGTTCATCCATTTCAGCAACAGCTGCAGAGTTACGTTCATCTAGCGCAGTGTTTCGAAATGCTGGGTACATTTCTGTATATTCATATGTTTCACCATCAATCGCAAGTTGTAACATTTTTTCTACTGTTAAGGTATCTTCAGGAAACAATAACTGAAGGTGACCAAACGCATGAGCAGTTTCTTGTTCAGCTGTTTTTTCAAACACCTCTGCAATGTCATTGGCGCCTAATGCTCGGCATTGTTTCGCAAAGTAAAGGTATTTTCTATTTGCCATTGATTCACCGGCAAAGGCTGCTTCTAAATTTTGAATTGTTTGTGACACTTCTTGGTTTTCCATTATCTTTTCCTCTTAAAAAAATTGCCTGTCACTTCAGGTTGGAAACAAGTCTACGTTTTGTGTTAACTTAGGTCCAACAAGTTATTACGATAGTATTAAGTGGATTTTCCGATTATGAATTTACCGACCCTGCGTCAATTACAATATCTAACAGCTGTAGTCGAACTAAAGCACTTTGGGCGAGCGGCTGAACGCTGCTTTGTTACCCAGTCAACTCTCAGCGCCGGCATTCAAGACTTAGAACAGTTGCTTGGAATCCCGCTACTAGAACGAACAAACCGTAAGGTCATGCCTACACGCTTGGGAATAGACATTGCCGAGCACGCTCAAAATATCTTATCTTTGTCTGCCGATTTAGTTGAACTAGCAAGCTCTGAAAAAAACCCACTATCAGGCCGCATACGTATCGGTGTTATACCAAGTATTAGTCCCTTCCTCTTACCTAAGTCTTTACCCGCAATCCGACGTCAATTACCAGAGCTTGAACTGGTGTTAATCGAAGAGCAATCCGAACGTTTATTAGAACAACTAAAGTCTGGTGATATTGATTTAGCTATTCTAGCCTTTCCTTATAACGTAGAAGGGCTCAGTCACCGAGTTTTTGCCGAAGAACAATTCTGGCTAGCGCTGCCTAACGATCACCCCTTAGCGTCGCGCACTCATATAACAGCTGAAGAATTACCTATAAATGATCTGTTACTGCTCTCAGAAGGTCACTGTTTGCGAGAACATGCTCTCAGCGCCTGTCAGTTACCGACAACAAGCAAGCGCGCAAGTGTGCAGGGCACAAGCTTATACACACTGATTGAAATGGTTGCAGGCGGACTTGGTATTACCTTGATCCCTGAAATGGCAATCCATACTGACATGATTCAACATGCAGACATTTGTATTCGACCGCTTATGGCTAAAGATAATAAACCAATGCGTGAGTTAGGCTTGGTATGGCGGCCTAGCTATAAACGCACTGAGACCTTAGAGTACCTAGCAGAAAGTTTCCAAAAATCTCTTCAGAATTAATGTTTATTCAGTATTGGCATAAAAGTGACGGAGCTTTAGAAACTGCTCACTGATAGTCGCATTAGAGTAGGGTGGCTTGAACCTTGCGTAAACACGCCCCTTAGGATCAACTAAAAAAATATGGTGCTCTTGTTCGATTTGATAACTGCCATCGCTAAAATCAGTCTGAAGGTAAAGTGCAATAAATGCCTTTGATAACTTATCAAGTTCTACGCTGTTTGCAGTCGCAGCGGTAAACTCTAATGCGTGAGATTGTAAGAATGAATCAAGTTGATCAACTGTCTCGCTCTGACTATCTAAACCTATCGTTAAGAACTGAAAGTCGGAGTTTGCGAATGAGGCCTCTAATTCACTCATCGTTTTTAAACTTGGCTGACATAATGGAAAACACTGTCCATGTGTAAAATAAACGAAAGACCACTTATTCTCAAACCATGAGTTAGTAAGCGCCAACTTTCCTTTCGCGCTCAATACAAATGAAGGCAAGTGAATTGCAGGTGATGATATATAATCTTGCATATCAACAGGGATTTGCCGAGAATCCTCATGCATTAAAGGTAGACGATTTAGCCATAAGACTAATAAAAAAGTCACAATGATGAGATATGTGAATAAAAAACACTTAGAATTAAGACCTTTACATCGTTTGGCCATGGATAGATTTCTCACCAATTAGGAATACCAAGGCTGAATCCTACACTAAAAGATGAGCACGTGAATGAGCGAGAAGTTATTTAAGTCAACCGCCATTGTCAGCATGATGACTTTTATCTCACGGATCTTGGGATTTATTCGAGATATCGTTATTGCACGCATGTTTGGTGCAGGCTTGGGCGCTGATGTCTTCTTTGTTGCTTTCAAAATACCAAACTTTTTACGCAGACTTTTTGCTGAGGGTGCTTTTTCACAAGCCTTTATTCCTGTTCTTGCAGAATATCGTCAACGGGGCGATAAAGATCTCAAGCAACTCATTGCAAACACCAGTGGAACACTTGCAGCCATTTTGTTCGCCATCACGGCATTGGGCGTTATTGCCGCGCCAATCCTTATTATGATTTTTGCTCCAGGCTTTATTGATGATCCTCATAAAATAGGACTCGCTGGCGATCTGTTAAAAATTACCTTTCCTTATTTGTTTTTTATCTCGCTGACAGCATTCGCAGGCTCAATATTAAATAGTTTTGGAAAGTTCGCAGTGCCCGCATTTACACCTGTATTCCTAAACTTATCGCTAATTGGTTGTGCAGTATGGTTGTCGCCACATTTAGATGAACCTGTTGCAGCATTGGCATGGGGTGTCTTTATTGGTGGTGTAATACAGCTTCTATTCCAAATTCCATTCTTATTGAAAATAGGGCAACTGCCAAAGCCGCGCTGGGGCTGGAATGATAGCGGCGTAAAAAAAATCACAACATTAATGATTCCTGCCATGTTTGGTGTCTCTGTTGCTCAAATCAACTTATTACTCGATACCTTACTCGCTTCATTCCTCGTCACAGGCAGCATTTCGTGGCTCTATTATTCTGATCGTCTCGTCGAGTTTCCATTAGGTATATTTGGTATTGCACTGTCCACAGTCATTTTGCCGAGCTTGTCGAAAAAACATGCTTCAGCATCCAAGGCCGAGTTCTCACACACAATTGATTGGGCATTGCGCTGGGTATTCATCATTGCAACACCCGCTGCAATAGGCCTAATTTGGCTTGCAGAGCCTTTATTGATGACATTGTTCCAGTATGGTGAGTTCACACCTCAAGACGCTCACAAGGCCTCTCTTAGCTTAATGGCCTATGGTTTGGGATTATTACCCTTTATCTTCATTAAAGTGCTGGCGCCAGGCTACTATGCTCGCCAAGACACTAAAACACCGGTCAAAATTGGGATTATTGCCATGGTGACCAATATGGTATTGAACATTATCTTGATGATGCACTATGCCCATGTAGGGCTCGCACTGGCGACAGCCATATCAGCGGCGCTGAATGCAGGCTTACTTTACCTAGGCTTAAGAAAAGAAGGGGTCTACCAGCCAGATGCAGCTTGGGGCTCTTTTTGCCTCAAATTACTTATACCAAACACCGCCGTGTTACTTCTTTTAGTCTGGCTAACTCCCGACATGTCACAGTGGACGGAAGGCTCTGTCTGGCAAAGAGTAACGATGTTATTTGGCCTGATCGCAGCTTCAATGACACTTTATTTTATTGTGCTTTCCGCTATCGGTATTAAGATAAAAACCTTATTAAAGCCTAATCAGCCTGCAAATCTTTAAAGGATTGTAGCGCGATGTCTGTTGCTTGCTCGACCGTTGGAGCCAAGACATTGAAGTGCCCCATTTTACGCCCTGGGCGTGCTTCTTTCTTGCCGTATAGGTGCAACTTGTTTTCTGATTGAGATAGTAATGTAGCCCAATGTGGTTGGCTATTCCCCCAAACATCACCAAGCAAATTCATCATCACCACGGGTGATGTCAGCTCACAATTACCTGAAGGCAAGCCGCACAACATGCGAACTTGTTGTTCAAACTGTGATGTTTCACAGGCATCTAGGGTGAAATGGCCCGAGTTATGAGGGCGAGGTGCAATTTCATTGGCAAGAATATCGCCTTCTTTAGAAATAAAGAATTCAACTGCCATAGTACCCACATACGCCAAACCATCGGCAATCGTATCAGCCATTTCAATCGCTTTTTGAGCTTGCTCTTCAGACACGCTACTTGGCACTGTCGTTGAGTGCAAAATACCATTATCATGCACATTCTCAGAAACAGGGAAGTTAGTCACCTCACCTGATTCGCTTCTCGCTAAAACAGTAGAAATTTCACGTTCAAGATTAATACGCTGCTCAAGAACACATTCGACTTCTTTCAGTGATGTGAAGGCCGCACGTACATCATCCGAATTGTCACAAACGGCTTGACCTTTACCATCATAGCCAAAACTTGCAGCTTTAATAATTGCCGGAAAAGTAAATGAATCTGCAATCGCATCAATATCAGCCATGCTACGGATTGCCGCATACGGGGCAACGCTAATGCCTAGTGACTCTATAAAGGCCTTTTCCACCAATCTATTTTGCGTTGAGGCTAATACCTGTGATGATGGATGAACCACCGTTTTGTCTTCCAAATAAGATAAAACGGTAGCAGGAATATTTTCAAATTCTGTCGTTACTGCATCACACTGCTGCGCTAATTGAGCCAATGCATCTTCATCAGTATATTTAGCACAGATGTGTTGATCGGCAATAATGCCTGCAGGACTATTTACATCCGGCTCCAACACGATAACTTTATAGCCCATCGTTTGAGCAGCAGTTACAAACATTCGGCCCAATTGACCACCGCCAAGCATACCAAGAGTAGCACCAGGTAAAATCATAATAGTTTCGTCTTTAATTATTGTGGAGGAAGCGTCATCGCCAACACGCTTTTGTGCTGATCTTGTCTAAATTGTTCTAATTTGTCTGCCAGCTCATTATCTGTTGTTGCCAGCTGAGCAATAGCAAATAATGCAGCATTGGCAGCGCCAGCTTCACCAATTGCAAATGTTGCAACAGGAATACCTTTTGGCATTTGAACAATCGAAAGCAAAGAATCTTGACCCTTAAGATAACGCGATGGAACAGGTACACCTAAGACAGGAAGTGTTGTATTTGCAGCCAACATACCCGGCAAATGGGCAGCACCACCAGCACCGGCAATAATGCACGCAAGGCCTTTCTCTTTTGCCGTGACAGCATAGTCAGTCAACAAATCAGGTGTGCGGTGTGCTGATACAACTTTGGCTTCAAAAGCCACGCCAAAGGCTTCTAACTGCTCCACTGCTTTTTGCATAACAGGCCAGTCACTATTACTACCCATCACGACGCCAACTAAAGGTTTATCCATCATTTATCCGTTGCTTATCTTAAAAACAACGCATCATTTTATCTAATTTGTTGAAAATAGGGAAATTTAGGCATTACAAGCATTCTCAGTCATCACATAAAAGTCATCGTTCTGAGCCTCTGCACTTCAAACTATTAGAAATATGATGTAGGCTTAGCTGTATCTAAAGTTTTAGGATCAAATTGTGATGTCTACTCGTTTTAAACATTTGCTTACACCTTTCCTATGGCTCTGCATCAGTCTCGCTTTAGTTTCTTGCGATAAAGCGCCTGATGGCGCAGACAAGGCAGCAGAACCCATCATCACTCTAAGCAATGAGAATGTTAAAGAATTCAGTCGGACCCTTGCTAAAGATTATGTAAAAAGACAAAAAGAATTATTAGATTCCTTTTATAGCCACAAAAAGTCCGGCGAAGCTTATGGCTTTACTCAGTATAGAAACTATACATGGACGCCAGAATTTATTGAGAAAAAGAAGTATTACCAAGCGGTTTTAGACAACAATAGAAGCTTCATTTCTGAAAAATCAATTAAGCCACTCTTTCTTCGCTTTGAAAACCTAATCTATATTGGGCTTAATCTAAAGAATGGTTTGCTTAATGGCGATGAAGAGTTAATGAAGTCAACCTTGGCAGAAGCGGCAGCTGACCGATCAACGATTATATCGATTGCAAAAAAACAGTAATCAATCGTTACGTGGAGTGAAACCCTAGCGGCTCAGACCCAATAAACAATGGACCCCAGCTTAAGATTCAACCTTTTCAGTAAAGCCACATTCCTTCTGAGGACACACTTTCTCTGTACCTCGGCTCTTTGTTGTTTTAATCGTCAAGATTGGCCATTTACAATCTGGGCACTCTTCCTTCACAGGTTCATTCCACAGCGCATAGTCACAATCAGGGTAGCCAGAGCATGAAAAGAAGATTTTTCCACGACGTGATTTCCTCGTTAAGATCTCACCTTTATTACACTGTGGACAAGTCACTCCCGTATTGGTTGGCTGCTCCAATGATTCAATGTGCTTACATTTTGGATAGCTACTACAACCAATGAATTTTCCGTACTTACCTGTACGAATCCATAAGTCAGATTCACATTTTGGACACTTACGATCTGCAACTACTTCAGGTTCATTTGAAGTCTCTTCACCATTAACGTTACGTGTATAGTCACATTCAGGATAGGCAGTGCAACCAATAAACCGTCCACTTCGGCCAAGACGGCTTGATAATGGCTTGCCACATTTTGGACAGTCCTCACCAATATCTTCTTGAGTGACATCGCTACGTTGCACTTCTTTGTCTTTCGTTTCAACTTGCTCTTTAAACGGTGTCCAGAACTCACGAAGTAATGGCACCCACTCTTTTTCTCCCCGAGCGATAGCATCAAGATCATCTTCAAGTTTCGCAGTAAAGTCATAATCAACATATTTAGTGAAATGCTGAGCTAAGAACTTCCCTACAACTCGACCTACATCGGTCGGATGAAAGCGTTTTTTCTCTAATTCAACATATTCACGCTGCAATAACGTTGAGATAATACTGGCATACGTAGAAGGACGACCAATATCATGCTCTTCTAAAGCACGAACTAAGCTCGCCTCACTAAAGCGCGGTGGTGGCTCAGTAAAGTGCTGTTCTGGGCGAATCTCCTTAAGGTCAACGACATCACCCACTTCCATTGGTGGCAATAGACGTTCATCTTTATCTGATTTAGCCGAGTCATCTTTACCTTCAAGATAGACACTCATAAAGCCTGGGTTGACCACTGTCGAACCATTCGCTCGGAAGGTATTACCCACGCCACAACCTAAATCAACAGCAACGGTATTCATCGTTGCGTGAATCATTTGACTGGCGATAGTACGCTGCCAAATCAAGGTATAAAGTTTTAATTGATCCGATGACAAGTAGGCTTTTAAAACCTCTGGTGTACGTAAAATTGATGTTGTACGTACTGCCTCATGCGCCTCTTGAGCATTTTTAGACTTCGTCTTATAGACTTGCGGCTTAGCAGGAACAGATTTATCACCATATTTCTCAGCAATAAAGCCACGAATCTCTTCAACAGCTTCTGCTGCCAGTGAAACAGAGTCCGTACGCATATAGGTAATTAAACCTACAGCGCCTTCGCCCGTGTCAGCACCTTCATAAAGCTGCTGAGCAACACTCATTGTGCGTTGTGCGCCAAAGCCTAATTTACGTGATGCTTCCTGTTGCAATGTCGATGTCGTAAAGGGAGCTGCAGGGTTACGTTTACGTTGTTTTTTATCAACCTTCGTAACTAATAAGCGACCCTCTGCGACTTTGTTTAATGTTTCAACCACTTCTGCAGATTGTGTTTCATTATTAACCGTAAACTGTGACAGTTTCTTACCTTGGTAATGAGTCAGCTTTGCTTCAATAGCCTGTTTTTTTACGGCGGCATCCGCTTCAATTGTCCAGTATTCTTTCGGTTGAAATGCCTCAATCTCAAGTTCACGCTCAACAATCATCCGTAATGCTGGGCTTTGAACACGTCCTGCCGACAAACCTCGACGTACTTTTTTCCACAATAATGGAGACAGTGTAAAACCTACTAGATAATCTAATGCTCGACGAGCTTGCTGTGCATTAACCATATCCATCGATAACTCTCGTGGATTGGCAACCGCATCATTAACCGCTTGTTTAGTGATTTCATGAAAGACTACACGGTGAGTTACTTTATTTTTTAGTATGCCGCGTTTCTTTAATAGCTCGTATAAATGCCATGAAATCGCCTCTCCCTCTCTATCCGGATCCGTTGCGAGATATAACTCATCGGCCTTCCTCATTGCTTTTGCAATCGCATCAACATGTTTGCTGTTACGATCAATAACTTGATACTTCATTGCAAAATCATTTTCAGTATCAACAGCACCTTCTTTTGGCAGGAGATCGCGTACATGACCGTATGAAGCCAAGACCTCAACACCCTTACCTAAGTACTTCTTAATGGTCTTTGATTTAGCCGGAGACTCTACAATAACTAATTTTTTTACCATATCTTCTGGATATCTCTAATTAACGTTTACTAAAACAAATCACTTTGCTAATGAATAACGGCTTCTAAATCTTCAAAAACGAGGTCTTCCATCCACGCATACGCCACTTCACGGCCAGGCTGATAAAATAATACCATTAGCACTACCCATTTCATTTGATCCAAATCAATCTCATCGGCATCTAAAGCCATAACACGCTCAATAACAACTTCACGTGTCGCCGTATCTAATACGCCAACCTGCTCTAAAAACAATAAGTAACCACGACACTGCATGTCAAGCCGTTCCATCTCGTCTTTGCTATATGAGCGCAAGACTAAATCTGCAGGTTTACTTTTCTCGACACTGTCTTCAGAGACGACCGTCATACTTTCTAACCAATCAAACGCTTTGTTAACTTCTAACTGCTGAAAACCAACACGCTCAAGCTCTGTCTCTAAGGTGTCTTTATCCGGCTTATTGGTATCTTCTGTATCAATATAATTTTCAAATAAATACAGTAATACATCGATTACATTTTCTTTCATTGTGTTCCTTGATTGCCTGTTCGAACATAACGTCCGCCAGGTAATGATTCAATCTGCCCTTGTAGCTCTAATAATAACAGCATGGATGAAACGATATCTGCCGTCAATCCACAACGTTCAATCAAACTATCTATTTGTATAGGGTCATAGCCCAAATGTTCGAATAGGATCTGATAATCACCATCGTTATCCTGCGCGATATCACCTTCCTGTTCCTGCTGTTCAGAATGAACTGAAAAGCTCGCTAAAGCACCTAGCTCCTCTAAAACATCTTCAGCCTTTTCAACTAACTTTGCTCCTTCACGAATCAACTGGTGGCAACCTCTTGCCAGAGGATTGTGAATAGAGCCAGGTATGGCAAACACTTCTCGCCCCTGTTCTAATGCCATTCGCGCTGTAATGAGTGAACCGCTCCTCAGGGCCGCCTCAACCACCAGCGTTCCTAATGACAAACCACTAATGATTCGATTACGGCGTGGAAAATTCTCCGCTCGTGGAGACGTTCCTAATGCAAACTCCGACACCAACACGCCCGAAGAGGCAATGTCATATGCCAGCGACCTATTCTTTGCAGGATAAACACGGTCAAGCCCAGTCCCCATCACAGCCACAGTTTTTCCCTGTGCAGCTAATGCACCTTGATGTGCTGCAGCATCAATCCCCATCGCTAACCCACTCGTGATGGTTAAACCACCTTGAGCCATATAACGAGAAAACTCATACGCCGTATCTCGACCTGATGCAGAAGGATTTCGGCTACCAACCAATGCAATCTGCCATTGCGATAATAAATCAACATCGCCTTGAACAAATAAAATACTTGGCGGATCAGAAATTTGCTTCAGCAACTCTGGGTAACGAGGATCATGCAATGTAACAATGTGTCGGTCAGGCTCTGAAAACCATTCTAAGTCCTGCTCGACACGATCCCAATTAGGTGCCAATAAGGCACTTCGAGTTCGCTCTGAAACATTCTTTGCCTCTTTTGGATTAGCAAAGAGTGTTTCCAAGTTACCAAACTGACTTAACAATCTAAGGAATGTTTTGGGTCCAACACCGAGAGTTTGATGTAAAGCCAGCCAACAGGCTAGAGCAGACTGCTCGCCTGAAAACCTATTCAATGCTTATTCCGCTGAACTTACTCGATCATTCAGATGAATTGCTCTCGTTGCTTTCATCACTATCGCATAACTCACTTTTTCGAAGACTTTGAATACCATCGCAACACCTGCATATTCATCTGGCAATATTACTGTCTGGTTTCGATCTACATCGTTATTGTGTGTATTAAAATAGGTTTCATCTTCTCGTCCTGAAAGGACTGTATCAATGACTTTTTTCCCCGCTTGATAGACCGACAATACATGACCCACTTCTAAATTCTCTCTATCACCACGATTAAGCACAACGATTTGATACTGGCCCACTTGAGACACACCATTAAAGACAGAAATAATTTGTCCCTTTATTTCCTGCCCAGGTGCTCGAGGAATAAAGTTCATCTCATAATCATCTTCAACAACAGGCAATAATCTATCGCCAATTAAAATTTCTTGTGTCGTCTTGGTTAATGTAATAGTTGCAGGATCGCCCTTTACAGACACCAACCCATGGCCCTTATAAATGGCCTCATAACCTAAAACCTCTGCAGTATCAGGATCTTGATATACCTTACCCTGACTAAAAACACTGTGATTTTTACTAGGCTCTTCATCGAAGCCACGAGCATACACACGGTCACCAGCACCAGAAATCAATCGTTCTTCAGAGCCAGCGACAATATAAGGAGCAGCACTCAACGCGCCTTCGCTTACTACTTGAGGGCGAGTAAGAAAAGCTCGTATTTCATCTAGAGGAATGGTTGAAATTGCTTTATCTAAAACAATCTCGCGAGCTTCTGGTGACATTTTATATGCCTTAGAACCGCGAGACAACTCTAGTACAGGCTTACCATCACGATATACAAGCGTGAGCAAATCGCCAGGATAAATAAGGTGGGGGTTTTCAATATAAGAGTTTGCGCTCCATAACTCAGGCCAATGCCATGGATACTTCAAAAACTGGCCTGAAATATCCCACAAGGTATCACCACGCACGACTTCATATTGCTGTGGATGTTCAGGATTTAACTCCAGCTCCGCAGCAAATAAAGGTAGGTTAAATAATAAAAACAACAGGCTTAAAGAGACACGACGTATCATCAAAATATCCTCACAGGCATCCAAGCAATACTACTTAAACTTACAATAGTCTAAGTAACGAATACCCACAGTTTCGTATAAGCGCCACTACTAATCAAGTTATTCAATAAAAAAGCGTGAAGAGTTAGCCATTTGGCTTACCTTAATTAATAGTATAAAGTGATGATTATTGATACTTAATTTTATACTTAAATTGGAGATTCACCATGAAGCACCTTGCTTATACAATGTTTGGTCTAGTAGCCCTATTCGGCTCTCAAAGCGTACTTGCTGCTGATGCAGAAGCAGGAAAAGCAAAGGCTGCTCTTTGCGCGTCTTGTCATGGTGCTAATGGCATAGCAGTGATGCCTGCCTATCCAAATCTTGCGGGTCAAAATGAACCTTACCTTGTTTCGGCTTTAAAAGCATATCGCGACAAACAGCGTAATGGCGGCATGGCGACTATTATGCAAATGCAAGCAGTAAGCTTATCTGACGAAGATATAGACAATATTGCAGCTCACTTTGCTGGCTTAAAATAAAGCTTAGCAATTTAGCTACAAAAAGGCGGCCAATGTGCCGCCTTTTTTATATCTACTCAAAAAATTTCTCATCTGCCGATTACCGCATTACAATAGCTCCAATTATTCAATCACTTTCAGGATGAATTCATTTCACCATGGCGCTACTTGAAATTCTTCACTTTCCAGATCCTCGCTTACGTAAAAAGGCAACGCCTATAAAAGAAGTGACGGACAAAATCCGTCAACTCGCTGACGATATGCTTGAAACAATGTATGACGCACCGGGCGTTGGGCTAGCAGCAATCCAAGTTAATGTTCAAAAACGACTCGTCGTTATTGACACATCAGAAGACAAATCGACACCTTTAGTCTTTATTAACCCCGAGATAATCAATAAAGAAGGTGAGCGTGAACATGAAGAGGGCTGCCTCTCAGTACCTGAAGCATATGAAGTCGTGACGCGTGCCGATACGATACGCGTCAAAGCACTCGATCGTGACGGAAAACCTTTTGAACTGGATGCTGATGAACTTTTAGCCACCTGCATTCAACATGAAATAGATCACCTTGATGGCAAATTATTTGTTGATTATCTCAGCAATCTAAAACGACAACGCATCAAAAAGCGCCTCGAAAAACAACAAAAACAAAAGAACTAATACTAACGATGCGAATTATTTTTGCCGGCACGCCCGAGTTTTCTGCTGAAACACTTAAAGCATTACTAAGTACTGAGCATGAGATCTGTGCAGTTTATACTCAACCAGATCGCCCCGCAGGGCGAGGCCGTAAACTAACAGCAAGCCCTGTTAAACAACTTGCTTTAGAACATAATATTCCGGTCGAGCAACCTCTTCACTTTAAAGAAGATGAGGCCAAACAAGCCTTATTTGATTACCAAGCAGATTTAATGATTGTTGTTGCGTACGGCTTACTGCTACCACAAGCTATTTTAGATGCCCCCAAACTCGGCTGCATCAACATTCATGCATCGCTTTTACCTCGCTGGCGGGGCGCAGCTCCTATTCAAAGGGCAATTTTAGCTGGTGACAGTGAAACAGGCGTGTGCATTATGCAAATGGAAGCGGGACTAGATACCGGACCTGTTTTATCTCGTTCAACATGCCCGATTCATGACAACGATACAGCGCAAGTATTACACGATCGATTAGCGATATTGGGTTCAAAGACCTTGTTAGAAACGCTTATTCACCTGCCTGAGCTGCAAGGTAATGCTCAGCCACAAGATGATAGCTTAAGTAACTATGCTAAGAAATTACTCAAACCAGAGGCCAATATCAATTGGCAACAGTCTGCGGCAGAAATAAACCGTCAAGTTCACGCCTTCAACCCATGGCCTGTTGCGCAGACTCTCTGGCAAGATAAGGTCTTTCGCATTTGGTTAACATCCCTTACTGACCAGTCAAGCGCTGCCGCTCCTGGCGAAGTTGTCGCTGTGAGTCGTGATGGAATTGATGTTGCTACAGGGCAAGGCGTGTTACGCTTAAATCAAATACAAGTTCCGGGGAAAAAGGCTATGGCTGTAGCGGACTTTCTCAATGCCAATTCCATAGAGGTAGACGAACACCTTGGCTAAACAACAAAAACAAAGCGCACGTGCAACCGCGGCTCGCGTAATAGCAGAAGTTGTTCAGAAAAAACATTCTCTTAATGCTGTTTTAACGGCGAACTTAGCTTTGCTGCCTGAAAACGAACGAAGTTTATGTCAGCAGTTATGCTACGGCGTATTGCGCTGGCACCCACAACTCGATGCAATCAGCCAACAGCTACTAAACAAAGCATTAAAAGCGAAAGATGCCGATATAGCAGCATTGTTACTTTGTGGCTTATACCAACTACGTGACTTACGCATCCCTTCCCATGCAGCAATATCTGAAACAGTGAATGCAACTAAAACCCTCGGCAAGCAATGGGCGAAAGGGCTTATCAATGCCAGCTTGCGTAATTATCAACGTCAATATGAAGAAATAGAAAACAAGCTACAACAGCGCGACTCTGCCAAATATGCTCACCCTGAGTGGCTAATTGAACAGTTCAAACAGGACTGGCCTGATCATTGGCAAGCAATACTTAATGCGAGCAATCAGCAGCCCCCAATGATGTTACGCACTAACCAGCAAAATGGGACACGGCAGGACTATCTGTCGCGACTCATTGACGCGGATATTCCAGCAAAAGAAATAGACGTGTGCGCTGAAGGCATATTGCTCGACAAACCTTGTGATGTATTCCAGTTGCCGGGCTTTACAGACGGCGACGTCTCCGTACAAGATGGTGCTGCTCAACAAGTTGCAAGCTTATTAAACTTAACCCCAGATCTCCGCATCCTCGATGCGTGTGCAGCTCCCGGCGGGAAAACCTGCCATATTCTTGAACACGCTCCTAACAATGAGGTCATCGCCCTCGACATTGCAGCTAACCGCTTACAACAAATCGAACAAAATACTGATCGGTTAAAGCTTAATGCAACATTAATTGCTTCTGATGCAGCAGATACAGATAACTGGTGGGATGGTCAGGAATTTGACCGTATTTTGATCGATGCACCATGCTCTGGAACCGGCGTTATTCGTCGTCATCCTGATATTAAACTATTACGCAGGCCAGATGACATTGCCTCACTCGCAGAGCAACAACAACATTTGCTCAAGACATTATGGCCATTACTTAAATCAAATGGTCTCCTGGTTTACACAACCTGCTCAGCCCTTAAACAAGAAAATGAACAGCAAATTGCAGACTTCTTACAACAGCACCCAGAAGCAGAAGAAATAGAAGCTTCTTCACCCCCAGCCCAAAGAAGACCTTTTGGCTATCAACGCTTGCCAGGGGATGATAACTTGGATGGTTTTTATTATGCCTGCCTCCGTCATCGCTAGAATAAGCATAGCCATATTATTCCTACTGTGTAGCTTATCAGTACATGCTGAATCATTTAAAGTCAGCTCAGCGCACATCAGCAAAATAGGTAATGGTTATGTTCTGAATGCAAAAATAGAGTACCCACTAACTGATAAAGTCATTGAGGCTATAGATAATAGCGTTCCCATCGTGTTCAGTCAGCAGCTTGAGATTATCAAATCAATACCCTTACTGGGACGCTACTGGCAGTGGAATGAAACCTTATGGTCAACAAATATCCGTCATAAACTTCGCTATCATGCACTCACTCAACAATACGTATTGCATGCACTTGATACAAATAGTCAACGAAACTTCCCCTCACTAATTAGCGCACTTCATGCATTGGGCAACATTAAAGAACTCACTCTTCCGCCCGAATATTTTGACCAGCCAGACAATCTGATTTTTCAGCTACGCAGCGGTATTGACTTGCATGCATTACCGACCCCCATGCGACCTGGTGCGCTTATCTCAAGCAAATGGCAACTTACAAGCCCGTGGGTAGAAGCACAATGGGATTAACTATTTTTACACGCCTTCGCACAGGCATTACTCCCTACCTTTTATTAGGTCTGTCATTACTTGCTCTGGCCTATTTATTAAGTGCAGCAACGCAAGATAGTTCTCGCCTCAATGATTTGTTTTTTACAATTTTTGGCTTGAGCATTGCAATACTGACACTGCTCGTAGCCATCCTAGGCAGAAGCCTTTTTCAGCTCTACCGAGACTTTAAAGCAAAACAAGAAGGCGCACGCCTTACCATCCGCCTAGTTAGCTTGTTTGCCTTACTAATCCTAGTGTCTACGACAATCGTATATAGCTTCTCTGTCCACTTTCTACATCGAGGTATTAATAGCTGGTTTGATGTCGAAGTTGAACAGGCTCTCACTGACTCCATAGAACTTAGCCGCACAGCATTTGGTATACGCATGCGAACTCTGCTTAAACAAACCCGCATGATGACAGGCTTATTAAGCGAGTTGCCAGACGGTGATCTTAGCCACAATATTCGAGAACTAACACAGCTTAGCGGTGCCATCGAACTCAGCTTGTGGACGATGGACGGTCAACTCATAACAACTAGCACACAAAACCCTGAGATCATTATTCCTAGCCGGCCTAATGAAGCTATCTTCCACCAACTAGAGCAACAGCAAGACTATATTGGCATAGATCCCGACCACGATACCTTGCAGTTACGCGCCGCGGTTCGCCTACCCATCAAACGGGCATCACAAGATGAGCGTTTTCTGCAAGTGATATTCCCTGTTAACACACGCCTCAGCACGCTCAGCAAAACAGTACAACATGCCTATACAGACTATAAAGAGCTCAGCTACCTACGTAAACAATTAATCAGTATCTTCACCATTACACTCAGCCTGATTGTATTATTAACACTGCTTGCCTCTATTTGGTTTGCCATTTGGATTTCTCGTCGCATTGTTCAGCCTCTACAAGAACTTGCACAAGGTACTCAAGCCGTTGCTTCGGGTAATTACAATACCAAGCTACGTAGTGCATCTGGCCATGATGAAATTGGTTTTTTAGTCCGCTCATTTAACCAAATGACTCAACGGCTCACACAAGCTCGCCATGCAACCCAAAACAGTCACAGCCAATTAGAACAACAAACAAATTACCTCTCGACCGTGCTTGGCAGTCTATCCAGTGGCGTTATTACGATTGATAGTCAACATATGCTACGTACAGCCAACGTCGCCAGTAGCAAAATTCTCCACATTGATCTGGAGCAACGCTTAGAAAACACAATTGAAAACTTAGGCGATAAAAACCCATTTATTCAACCTTTCACACAACTCATCAAACAAAAGTTAACTCAAAAAGAAAGTTGGCAACAACAAATTGAACTACAGCAAAAGAAAGGCCTGCAAACACTCATGTGTCGAGGAACGATACTCCCGAATGATGCGGGCTGGGTAATCGTTTTTGATGATGTGACAACACTTTTACAAGCACAGCGAAATGCAGCATGGGGTGAGGTGGCGAGACGTCTTGCTCATGAAATCAAAAACCCCTTAACCCCCATCCAATTGTCTGCAGATCGCCTACAACACAAATATTTACCCCTTGTTCCTGACGATCAAACTCATACACTCACAAAGCTAACGAGCACAATTATTACTCAAGTTGAAGCCATGAAAGAAATGGTCAACGACTTTTCAGACTATGCCCGAAATCCAGGCCTGCAACTACAGCCACAAGAAGTTGGTAAGCTTATTCGTGACGTTCTAACCTTATATCAAAGCAACCCAGCCCATCAATTTACATTACTAGGTGCCTCTGAAGATATTTCACTCAATATAGATAGCACCCGAATCAGGCAGGTTCTTCACAACTTGTTTAAAAACGCCATAGAAGCAAGTGAAGATGCACAATCCCATGTTGATATCGTTATAAGCTATCACTCGATGACACTTGATGATCATCAATGGCTCGAAATAACGCTTCAAGATCATGGTCCAGGCATTCCTGAGGATATGGTTAATACTCTTTTTGAACCCTATGCCACGAACAAAGCAAAAGGTACCGGCTTGGGACTCGCTATTGTCAAAAAAATAATAGAAGAACATCATGGCCAAGTCTGGGCAGAAAACTTAGATCCTACAGGTGCCTGTATAATTATCCGACTACCGTTAGAGGAAGCAACACAGTGAGTAATGACAAGCCACATATTCTAGTTGTTGATGATGAGCCAGATATTCGCGAGCTTATCCAAGACATTCTTGTCGATGAAGGCTATACAGTCTCTGTTGCAGAAAATGGTGAAGAAGCACGGACCGCATTCAGCACCCGAACCCCAAGCCTGACGTTGTTAGATATTTGGATGCCAGATATTGACGGCATCAGTCTGCTCAAAGAATTCAAACAACATGAACCCAGTGCAACCATCGTAATGATGTCAGGTCACGGCACGATTGAAACAGCGGTTGAAGCAACCCGGCTTGGTGCAAGTGACTTTATTGAAAAACCACTTTCAATGGCTAAGTTATTGCGAGGCATTGAGCTTGCCCTTGAAAACCAAAGTAAACATGTCGCACTACAACAACTGCATAGCCAAGAACCCATTGGTAAAAGCAGCCAAATCACACTTTTACGAGAGCAGGCACAACGGGTAGCACAACATGAAATGCCAACCTTATTGCAAGGAGAAGATGGCTCAGGCAAGCACTGTTTTGCTCATTATTTGCATAGTCTTGGCCATTATTCTTCAGGAAAGTTTATTGAGTTAACACCCGAAAGCTTTCCTTCTGACAGTCTCAAACTAATCTCTTTAGCTGAAAACCATTGTCTTTTTATCAATGATGTTGCATTGCTATCACACGCTTCTCAAACCTTACTGTCCCACCTACTTGATAATAAAAAGCTCTCTCATTGCCAACTTATTTTTGCCACTCAACATTCCTTAGAGTCTGCAATTAGCAATGATAGCTTTTTAGAAGGACTGCTTTACCAAATCAACAGCATAACCTTGACGATCCCTGCTCTTCGAAATCATGTTGAAGATATCCCTGAGCTTGTGCAACATTTCGTGGATGAACACACATCCAGTTCAGAGCTACCTTATCGTCATATCACTGTTGCAGCACAAAATAGGCTTCGCAATTATTCGTGGCCAGGCAATATCTTAGAACTTAAAAACATTATCCAACGTTTGCTTGTTTTAGGTGAATCAGAAGACATTGATGTTGATGATATTGATAAGGAATTACAACTAATAGCTGAGCAGTCCGGACAACTTGGCGAAACAACTGGGATAAACTATGATCTGCCATTACGCGAGGCCAGAGAACAGTTTGAACGTCTTTACTTATTACAAAAATTACAAGAAACAGATGGCAATGTAGGTAAAGCAGCCAAGCTCGCGGGCATGGAGCGTACACATCTATATCGTAAGTTACGAACCTTAGGTATTGATAGTAAACAGGCCAAAGACTAGACCAATAGCGGTGATAAGTGGAATTACAGCTTATTTAGACTTTATAATGCAAAGCATAGTGTTAATGTAATCGTCATGCGATTGGTCCATACTATAGCGTAGGTAACATTTTCAGCATGAAGGTGAGCTCTGCAATTTCAATGATTTCGAGTATATACATATGAAAATTCTTATTCTTGGTGCAGGACAAGTTGGCTCATCTGTCGCAGCAACACTTGCACGTGAAGATGATGATGTCACCGTTGTCGACTCTAATAATGATTTATTGCTCAAGCTTCAAGATCACTATGATATTCGGACCATTCATGGTCATGCTTCTCACCCAGATGTATTAGCTAATGCCGGCGCTGAAGATGCCGATCTCATTCTAGCGGTCACCAATAATGATGAAACCAACATCGTTGCTTGCCAAATTTGCCACAATCTATACAAAACACCAACCAAGATTGCTCGGATCCGTAGCAATGAATACCTCTCTAAACCCGAGCTATTTAACACACCTGAAGCCACGATTATTGACATGCTTATCAGTCCCGAGCAAATCGTCACGGACTATATAAAACAGTTAATCAATCACCCAAATGCATTACAAGTACTTGATTTTGCAGACGGAAAAGTACAGCTTGTCGCGGTAAAAGCATTTCATGGCGGACCGCTTGTCGGTAATCCATTATCAGAACTACGCCAACATATTCCCAAAACAGAAACACGTGTTGCTGCTATCTTCAGAAATGGCTATCCGATAATACCCAAGCATGACACGGTTATTGAAGCCGATGATGAAGTCTTCTTTATTGCCGCCAGCAAAGATATTTTGTCGGTAATGGGCGAGCTTCGTCGCTTAGACAAACCCTATAAACGCATTATGTTAGCAGGTGGTGGGCAAATAGGTTCCAGACTGGCAAAAGCCTTAGAAGATGACTATCAAGTCAAATTAATTGAAGCCAACCCTAAACGAGCAGATTTTTTATCAGAAGAACTTTCAGACACCACCGTATTACTCGGTGACGTTGCCAATGAAGAGCTTTTAAAAGAAGAAGATATTGATAAAATCGACTTGTTTTGTGCACTCACCAATGATGATGAAGCCAATATTCTTTCAGCAATGCTCGCAAAACGCTTAGGTGCTCGAAAGGTATTATCCCTAATTAACCGTGCAGCCTATGTTGATCTGATTGAAAGTGGCTCGGTTGATATTGCCCTGTCGCCACAGCAAGCAACCATTGGTAGTCTTCTAGCCCACATTCGTCGCGGCGACATTGTTGCCGTTCACTCACTGCGCCGTGGGGCTGCTGAAGCATTAGAAGCCATTGCTCACGGTGATAAAAAGTCCTCCCTTGTTGTAGGTAGACGAATTGATGAAATAGACTTGCCACCAGGTACAACGATCGGCTCTATTGTTCGCGGGGATGAAGTCATCATCACCCATCATGACACCGTAATTGAAGCTGAAGACCACGTTATCCTCTTCCTCATTCATAAGAAATACATCACTGAAGTTGAGCGCTTATTCCAAGTTGATTTTAGTTTCTTTTAAATGGACTCCTCTTTACAACATCACTTTCTCATCGCCATGCCAGCACTGGCAGACTCCTTCTTTCACCGCTCTGTTGTTTATGTGTGTGAGCATGATGAACAAGGCGCCATGGGGCTCATCATCAACAGGCCCACACATGTGATGTTAACGGAGCTATTAAGCCATTTAGAAATTGATAATACCGAAATAGAACCTAGAACAACGCCCGTCTTATTTGGAGGCCCAGTACAAAAAGGGCAGGGCATGGTAATTCACAATAGCGACACGCCTTGGAAAACATCACTGCAACTCTCACCCAAGCTTTTTCTCACAACATCAACCGACATTTTAGAAACGATTGGCTCAGAAAGAGGCCCCAAAAATGCGATTGTTACGCTCGGTTACTCAGGCTGGGATGCAGGACAACTTGAACAAGAAATTGCTGAAAATAGCTGGTTAACGGTTGCCGCTGATGATGACATCTTATTCCATACTGCAGCTGAAGATCGTTGGCATGCTGCTGCAAAATTGCTCGGTGTCGATATCAACTTAATGTCCAATACAGTAGGGCATGCATGAGCGCATACCGCACCTTTCTTGGCTTTGATCATGGTCTCAAAAACATTGGTGTTGCAGTCGGCCAAGAACTCACAAAAACAGCAAGTCCTCTCACTGTCATTAAAGCGAGAGACGGCATTCCCAATTGGGATGACATTCAAAAGTTAATTGATGAATGGCAGCCAGAACTACTGATTGTTGGTTTACCGCTCAATATGGATGGCACAGAACAAAAGATGACAAAAGCATCGCGAAAATTTGGCAATCGACTCAATGGTCGCTTCCAAATTTCCGTTGAATGGCAGGATGAACGCCTCACCACATTTGAAGCGCTAGAACAATTAGGAATTCATAGTAAACTACAAGCACATCACCGCGATGATGTAGATCGCATCTCGGCCCAACTTATCCTTCAATCATGGTTGAATGAACAATGACAACAGCGACAGATATTCACACCTTACTGCAAACGATGGCAGATGAAATTCGCCAACAACTTGGTGACAAGAAACCCCTCCTTGTTGGCATACATACTGGAGGTATCTGGGTAGCTAAAGCGCTTTCAGAGCTGCTTGGTGCAGACTTTTTTGACGCACCATTAGGCACATTAAACATTGCCTATTATCGAGACGATTTCACACGCATTGGCATGCACCCACAAGTCGCACCATCAGACTTACCCTTCCATGTTGATGACCGCCACTTATTACTCGTCGATGATGTTCTGCACAGCGGTCGCACTGTTCGCGCAGCACTAAACGAGCTTTTTGATTATGGACGCCCAGCAAGTGTCACGCTTGCTGTTCTCATCGAGCGAGAAGAAGGTCACGAACTGCCTATTCATGCTGACATCACCGGACAATCTATTAGCCTATCTGCCGACCAACAAATTAAACTCTCAAATAATGATGGTCTACAGCTTGAAATCATTTCTAGTGGGAGTCACGAATGACCAATAATCAACTTACTGAAAATGGTCAATTACGGCACTTTTTAACCATTGAAGGTCTTAAACGCCCCCTCCTAACTGAAATAATGGACCGTGCAGAACAGTTTTCTAGCATCTCACACCAGCAGGTTAAAAAAGTCCCACTACTTCGTGGCAAAACAATCGTGAACCTGTTCTTTGAGAATAGCACGCGAACACGCACCACCTTTGAACTCGCTGCCAAACGGCTTTCTGCAGATGTGATGAACCTTAATATCAGCACCTCTGCCACCTCAAAAGGTGAGAGCCTTCTTGATACCTTACACAACCTTGAATCCATGCACAGTGATATGTTTGTGGTTCGGCACAATCAAAGCGGCGCGGCAGAGTTTATAGCTCAACATGTAGCCCCTCATGTCAGCGTTATCAATGCAGGTGATGGCTGTCATGCCCACCCAACACAAGCAATGCTGGATATGTTTACCATTCGACGTCATAAACATCACTTCCCAGATCTTCGTGTTGCAATCGTGGGTGATATTTTGCACTCACGTGTTGCTCGCTCACAAATTCAAGCACTGGCGATATTAGGTGTCGGTGAAATTAGAGTTATCGGCCCCAAGACCTTGTTACCTACTGACTGCCAATCTCTTGGTGTCCATGTTTATCATGATATGCAGGAAGGACTGCAAGATGTCGATGTTGTCATTATGCTTCGCCTGCAACATGAACGCATGCAAGGCGCGTTACTGCCAAGCGCTCGCGAATATTATAAAAGCTATGGCTTAACACAAGAAAAGCTAAGCTTTGCTAAACCTGATGCCATTGTGATGCATCCAGGCCCCATTAACCGAGGTGTTGAGATTGCATCAACGGTTGCTGATGGACCGCAATCCGTCATCTTAGAACAAGTCACACATGGTATTGCTGTTCGCATGGCCGTCATGTCAATGACACTAGGATCGCAATCAGAACAAGAGGGCCAGGCATGAAACTTCATATAACCAATGGTCGAGTAATTGACCCAGCCAACCAACTCGACGCACAACTCGATGTCTTTATTGATGACGGTAAAATTGTTGCCGTTACAGAGCATCTCGATAACTTTGTTGCTGATCACACTATTGATGCAACAAATCATATTGTCTGCCCGGGTTTAGTTGACTTAAGTGCCCGTTTAAGAGAGCCAGGTCAAGAACAAGCGGCTACGATTGAAAGTGAAACACTCGCTGCAGTCAAAGGTGGCATCACCACCCTATGTATTCCACCTGATACAGCACCTGTAATTGATACACCTGCCGTTATTGAGCTCATTGAAGATCGTGCTAAGAAAGCTGGACGAACGATGGTATTAACCGTCGGCGCACTCACACAAAACCTTGAGGGTGAGCTATTAAGTGAAATGCTAGCCTTAAAAGAAGCCGGCTGCATTGCTGTCAGTAATGGCTTAAACCCCATCAAAAATACACTTATCCTGCGTAGAGCGATGGAATACGTCGCTACACTTGATCTCACTTTATTTATTAACGCTTCTGATCCATGGCTTGCTGCTCAAGGCTGTGCCCATGAAGGCCTAGTCAGCACACGATTGGGTCTGGCAGGTATTCCAGATGAAGCAGAAACGATTGCCGTTTCACAATATTTATTGCTAATCGAAAAAACAGGAGTACGCGCTCACTTCCATAATATATCTAGTGCAAGAACGGTCGAGATGATTAAAAATGCCAAACAGAGTGGTTTAGATGTAAGCGCAGATGTCAGCGCCCATCACCTCCATTTGAGTGAACATGATATTGGCAATTACGATAGTTTAAGCCATGTTCTACCGCCATTTCGAAGCACCCGTGATAGAGAGCTACTGCAGCAAGCCGTGAGAGAAGGCGTTATTACAGCGATCTCTTCTCACCACCAGCCTCTGGATAATGATGCCAAACTAGGTCCTTTTGCAGAAACAGCACCAGGAATTTCAGGTCTTGAAACCTTATTAGCTTTGAGCTTAAAACTTGTCGATGATGATGAGCTTACATTACAACAAGCTATTGCTTGCCTAAGCTCTCAGCCAGCTGAAATACTCGGTATTGAAGCGGGGCAATTAAAGGTCGGAGCGCCAGCTGATATTTGTATTATCAATACAGAAGCTCACCATGATTGCAGGCCTGAACACTTTGTTAGTGCAGGTAAAAATAGTCCTTTCTCTGGCTGGCTATTCAATAATGAAGTTCAAACAACCTTGTTCCACGGTAAAATCGTTTACCAAAAGGGATAAAACGTTTCAAAGTGATGTCTAAATTAGATAACACAAGGAGAACAATCATGAATAAAAAAGCATTAACAATTTTAATTATCGCCCCTCTATATTTACTGTTGGCCAGTTGTGCCAGTAATTTGCAAGGTGATACATACTCTCGTGACGATGCTCGCCAAGTTCAAACGGTCCAATATGGGACTATTGAAGATGTACGACTAGTCGTGATCGAAGGTACAAAAACACCTATTGGCTCAGCAGCTGGAGCTGTCGTAGGTGGCATTGCCGGCAGCAGTGTTGGCGGTGGCAAGGGGGCAGCCGTTGCCGCGGTTATTGGTGCCGTTGCAGGTGGCTTAGCAGGAAGTGCAGCTGAAGAAGCTATCACTACATCTCAGGGTGTCGAGCTTGTTATTCGCATGAATAACAGTAATAAAATAATCTCTTTAGTCCAAGGACATGATCCAGAAAAACCATTTCATATTGGTGATAGAGTTCGCTTAATGACAATAAACGGTGAAACTAGAGTTTCACAATAAACAATTTATCGGGAAGACATATGACTATCATAAGTAAAGTAGTAAGCGGAATAATTGCGCTAGCCTTCGTAGTATCAATTACAGCCTGCTCACCAGAAGTCGGCAGCGAACAGTGGTGTAGCAAAATGAAAGAAACACCAAAAGGCGAATGGTCCATGAATGATGCTAGTAATTATACTAAGCACTGTTTACTGTAATTAAGATGGCTAAAACAAAACTATATGCACTCGATTTTGATGGTGTCATCTGTGATAGTGCAATAGAAACAGGCATTACGGGCTGGAAAGTCGCTCGTCAAATTTGGCAAGGTATGCCAGAGCAAACACCTGCTGACGTGCTTGAACTATTTAGACAAGTAAGACCAGTGATGGAAACAGGCTATGAAGCCATTCTCATCATGCGTCTATTATTTGAAGGTATACCAGCTCGAACCTTGCTTAATGATTTTTCAGCATCCCTTGCAACAATCATTGAACAAGATGAATTAAGTACTGCCGAACTAAAAAAACAGTTTGGTGAAACACGCGATCATTGGATTACAGATAATATTGACGAATGGATCGACATGAATCCCTTGTTTGAAGGCGTGGCAAACAAACTTAAAAGTATCGACACCGAGCAATGCACCATTATCACCACCAAACAGGAACGCTTTGTAAGTCAGATCTTTGCTGCAAATGGTATCTCTTTCCCTGCTGAGCGCATTTTTGGGCTAGATCGACAACTGAGTAAGCAACAAGTCCTTAACGACTTACTAGAGCAGCATCCAGAGCATGAGGTGTTATTTGTTGAAGACAGGTTGCCCACCCTCAATAACGTCATCAATGATGATCGTTTAACTCAAGTGAAAAACTTTTTCGCAGACTGGGGATACAATACAGATCAAGATAAAATCGATGCGAAACAAAAAGCCGAAATAACGACGATTAATCTCTCAGAATTTATTGATTTGTAATCTGTATTTAAGAATATAAATACAAAAAGAAAATTGGCGGAGCGGACGGGACTCGAACCCGCGACCTCCGGCGTGACAGGCCAGCATTCTAACCAGCTGAACTACCGCTCCACACCACTTCAAGTAAAGTTAGAAACTAACCGGAAACTTGAAGAAGCGAGAAGAATACAGTAAATCAAACAAAGGTGTTAGTGTTATTTTTTACAACAATCTACTCACCGAATTAATAGTCTAACTTACAAAGACTTACCGACACCCTCCAGTTGTTAACTGCAAAATAATAAGCAAGACTCCAGCTCAAAAACGGAAATATTTATGGATAAATTAACAAAATTTGAACAGTGGGCTCAAAGAACATATAGACCAAATGAAGCACCATGGAAACGCCCTGCATTATTTATTCTATGCATCATCATTCTTGCTTCATGTGCCATTACTGCTTATGCATACATTAATCATCATTGGGAAAATAGTGCCATTTTGTTAATTATTGTCCCATCTGGGCTGTTATCAATAATAGGTTTATTTATATCCATAAAATGTAAAGATTTCTGGGTGGCATTAATACTTGGTAGCGCTTGATGATGACTATCTACTTCCAGTTATTTGATTTCGCTTGTTGTAGTTTTTCATAACCTTCAAGTAAAGCAGTGTGTCGTTCAAACCCCTGTAAGCTTAAGCCTGGACAATGCAGATCATAAAACGATACTTCACCTTCAACGATTTTAATGCCATCTATCACGGTTTGAGGCCCGTACATCAACGCTAAGCCTTGCTCATAATCAGCATAGTGTCGATCATCATCCCATTTAATCTCTAACAAGGCTTTTAGGCACAAGTTATGACGACGAGCAGCCTCATTCGCCTGATCAAGTGATAAGCACCACTCAATCCAATCAATGGCCTCTTCATCCTGCAGGGCTAGACATAACATCCCTTTAATCTCACCTAGTCGAACACTAGACCATAGGGTGTCAGGATCAGGTGCTAAACCGATAAATTGTGCCGCTAATGTTTGGTCGTTATACCCACCGTCATCAAGGCGTTCTAAAATATCTCGCCATTGTGTTTCATCGCCTTGTTTTAGGCTCAGGAAGTCTTCACGGAAAAGTGCACCTTCATTATTATTTTCCCAAACCAGTTCATCAATAGGGTAAATATCTGACATGCCCGGCACTAATATTCGGCAGGCATAAACATTTAAATGTTCATAATCTGAAATATAAATATCAAATCCCATGTCATGAATAAGTTCACTCAAATAACCAAATTCATCACCGGTATTACTGTCATGATCCCAATCATAGAATTCAAAGTCAGGTGTTTTTCTAAAAAAGTCGTTTGAAATATAGCCACTCGAATCAATAAAGTGCATTTCTAAGTTTGCAGGCGAGGCGACTTCTTCAATATCGAAGATCGGCGGATGAAACACATCCAACTGGTCTAAGTTTCGACCTTGTAACAACTCTGTTACTGTTCTTTCTAATGCGACTTCAAAGCTAGGGTGTGCACCAAAGGAGGCAAACACTGACCCATCTTTGGGATTGATCAGCGTCACACTCATGACAGGATATTTACCACCTAAAGAGGCATCAGCAACTTTAAGCGTGTAACCATGGCCTTCTAACTCGGTGATCGCTTGCTTGATCAGTGGGTAACGATTAATCACTTCTTGTGGCACATCAGGCAGGCAAATACCTTCGGCAATAATCATATTTTTCACATAGCGCTCAAACACTTCTGACAGGCTCTGAACCCGTGCTTCATTCTTAGTATTGCCTGCTGACATACCGTTACTAACAAAGATATTAGCAATCACATTAATGGGAATATAAACCGTTTGTTCATCTCTTAGACGATGATACGGTGCAGCGCAAATACCTCGTTCGCCGGTGCCAGAATTAATATCGAACAACTTAGCAGGGCTCAGTTCACGCTCAGGGTCAAAATAGTCCCATAAAGACTTATCCATTAAACCCTCAGGCATCACATCACCTGAACTATCAAACCATTTCTCGTTCGGATAATGCACAAACTCATTTTGGCTATGTTGCTCACCAAGATAAAAATCTGCAAAGAAATAGTTACAGCTCAAACGCTCAAAATATTCGCCCAGTGCACTGGCAAGACAAGATTTCTCCGTACTGCCTTTACCATTGGTAAACATCAGTGGACATGATGTGTCACGGATATGAACCGAATAAACATTACTGACAGGGTTAAGCCATGAAGCCTCTTCAATATCAAAACCAAACGATTTTAGCTTGGCCTGCATGGTAGAAATACTCGTTTCTAAGTCGCTATCCTTGCCTTTAATATATGTTTTTTCAGTCATGATATTTCACCGTATCTACAAAAAATTAACCCCCTTAAGCAGGGGGTTAAAAGTGTTTATCTTCATGTTCGTTTCAACTTACTGCTTTTTAGGTTTCTCAACACCAATTGCACCGTCAGAACGCGCCATCAAGTAAGCATAAAGCTGATCACGACCAGCCATTACTTTTACATTTGCCTTCCAAGCCGGCATGCTACCAATTGTGCCAGATTTACCATTCCCAACAGTATCAAAGAATTCTTTTTCACTTATCACTTTCAGGCTATCTGCCAAGTTAGGACCCACCATACCTTGACCATATGTACCGTGACAACGTGCACACCAGTTACGGTAAAGTTTAAAACCAGCATAACTATTCGCATCTAATTTATTACCATCAACCACGCTGTAAAGTGCAGTGTTCTCATTTTCAGCAGGATTTGAACTGTCTGCAGGTGCTACAGGAGCTGGAGCATCAGGAACAACGGTTTCAACAGGTGCTACAGCAGCAGATTCCGCTTCTACAACCGCTTCCTCAACTACGACTTTTGGAGCAACCGCAACGGCGCCGGTATAGCCATCATTACTTCCTTGCATGGCAGGCCAGATAGCCATCATGAAAAAGATACCTAGAGCGACGTGAAGTAGTAGTGCAACAAGTGCTTTCATTTTTATTCCTTAAATTAAAATAATGTTTGCGCCATATAATATCACTTGATCCTATTTAACGCCCATAAAGCTCATCCTTCTAGCAAAATAATGAGACAATATAAAGAAATACACCGGTCAAAATAAGGCTTCATCAGAATGAGTACAGAACAAACATTAATGCAACGTAGCGATTCAAGTTGTGAGTTATGTGGTGCAGACAATAATCTCTCAGTTTATGAGATCCCACCAGCAAATGATGGAAGTGCTGAGCAAGCCGTTTTAGTCTGTCAAACTTGCCAAGATCAAATTAATGCACCCGACACAATGGATGCAAACCATTGGCGCTGTCTAAACGATGCGATGTGGAAACCCGTTCCTGCCATTCAAGTTATGTCATGGCGTTTATTAAAACGACTCAATGCTGAAGGCTGGGCAAATGACTTGCTGGATATGCTTTATTTAGAAGAGGACGTTCAACAATGGGCAGAAGCGACAGAAGCATCTGCCGATGACGAATCAAGCGATCATAAAGATAGCAACGGTGCTGCTTTGTTTGCAGGGGATAATGTCACATTAATCAAAGATCTTGATGTGAAAGGGGCTAATTTCACTGCCAAACGCGGCACAATGGTGAAAAGCATTTCACTAACAAGCAACCCTGAACAAATTGAAGGTCGCGTTAACGGTACACGTATTGTTCTATTAACTAAGTTCTTGAAGAAAGCTTAACTATAATCTAGCTGGCGCCATGCCTCATACAAAATAATAGAGGTTGCATTAGAGAGGTTCAAACTTCGGCTATTTTCTTGCATCGGGATCTTAATTTTCTGCTCTGCTGAGACGGCATCTAAAACCTCCGCAGGCAAGCCACGAGATTCAGGGCCAAACAACATTACATCCTCATCCAGAAAACTCGCTTGGCTATGAAAAAGTGTTGCCTTGGTTGTGCATGCAAAGAGGCGACGAGCGCCCAACCACTCTTGAAATGCAGCAAAGTCGGCATGAACTTTCATCTCTGCATATTCATGATAATCCAATCCTGCACGACGAAGACGCTTATCATCTAGCTCAAAACTCATTGGCTCAATAAGATGAAGTTGTGCACCCGAATTAGCACATAGGCGAATGATAGCCCCAGTGTTAGATGGGATTTCAGGCTCATAGAGTGCGATATGTAACATGGCTAGATATTCCCGTGCTGCTTGGTAACATCAACATACAAGGTTAGATTCTGTCCCGGTTTTAATAAGGTACGATCACTCAATCCGTTCCATTCTCTGAGCTGTGCCACACTCACATTAAACTTCTGAGAAACCTTCCATAGTGAGTCACCACTTCGGATTTTATAATTTACTGTTCTCACAGTTTTGCTTGATCCTGTCTTTTTATCCTTCGTCCAGATCACCAACTTCTGGCCTAGGCTCAATGTATCGCCTGGCGCTTTGCCATTCCAGCGAGTTAGTTTTTTAACATCGACTTTATGAGCATTTGCAATATCCCACCACGTATCTCCAGCAACAACAGTGTGTATCTTTTTGCTGCCACTTTGCTTTTTATTTTGTCGTGTTGCCAAGCGTTGACTTGCGGTCATTGGGTAACTGCTAGGCACACCTGACGCAATCGGAATTAATAGATGGCGACCTGCTCGAATGCTATTTGACCCTAAAGCATTGGCTTCTTTTATCACAGCAATCGTTGTTTTGTAATGCTTGGCAATAACTCCTAACGACTCACCAGATTTAATTTTATGGCGAGTCCACTGCACGCGCTCACTAGCAGGTAAGTCAGCTAATGCCTGTTGAAATGCCGCGGCCTTTTCTAATGGAACAACTAAATTATGTGGGCCTTCTGGTCGTGTTGCCCAACGGTTAAAGCCTGGGTTAAGCTGATACATTTCATCGGTGCTGATACCAGCAAGCTTAGCTGCAACGGCTAAATCAATTTGAGTTCCAACCTCAACAACCGTTAAGAACGGTGAGTTATCAATAGGGCTCAGCGTGATTTGGTATTTTTCCGGCTTAGCTATTAAAGTTGCGACGGCTAATAGTTTTGGTACATAGGCAGACGTTTCTTTCGGCAAATCTAAAGACCAAAAGTCCGTTGCTTTGCCTGCTTTTTTATTGCGCTTAATGGCTCTGCCAACGGTACCTTCACCACAGTTATATGCTGCCAATGCAAGCTGCCAATCACCAAAGTCATTATGCAACTTTTGCAGATAATCAAGTGCTGCACGCGTTGACTCAATAACATCACGACGACCGTCATACCACCAGTTCTGTTGCAAGCCATACACTTTCCCCGTACCCGGAATAAACTGCCACAAGCCTGCGGCACGTCCATGAGAATAAGCAAAAGGCTGGAATCCACTTTCAACCACGGGTAACAAAGCAATTTCTAGCGGCATATTACGTCGCTCAAGCTCATCAACAATGTGATGCAGGTATGGTCTAGCTCTCTCCACCACGCGATCAACATACTCAGGATGCTTCACAAACCATGTGAGCTGCTTTTCAGTATCTGAATGCATAACAGGGTAAGGAATCGCATAACCATTACGAATCCGTTGCCATAAGTCCGTAATCGGCGCTGGCGTGATCTCTTCCGGCTCAGCCGCCACAACAGGTACATCTGAAAGCGTATTAACGTCAGAATCTTGGGCTTCACCATAGGCTGATTGCCATGTCGATGCGGGCGTTATTTGTGCTTCAGCTTGTACCTCTGGTTCTTCTACAGCCGGCTCAACCTTGGTGAAAGGCACCGAACACGCACTGATCAATAAAGAAAGCAGTACAGCACCGACCTGTTGTAATGTGGTTTTATATTTATACATAACCGCTAATTATAAATTAGATATTGGCCCCTGTCTGTTTGATAGCTGTGCATCGTCTCGTATTTCTAATACTTTATATATAACCCATGACGAAACAAGAAACGTCTGACTAGTGAAACATGTATGATCTCATTAGATTAACTCTCCACATTCAATAAGCGATATAAGGTTTAAGCAGCATGGAATTCCAAGGACAAGTATCTAAAATGGGCGTGTCATTAGACAGTCAGAGCAACGAACCAAACTATCAGATGATCTTAGGTGAGCATCACATTGAAATGAAGCCGCTTATTGGACAGAAAGTGCATTTTCAATTTGCAGGTGAGATACACTGTCATGCCTGCGACCGCCTAACTAAGAAAAGTTACAGCGGTGGCTTTTGCTTCCCTTGCTCCCAGAAATTGGCACAGTGCGACCTATGCATGATGAAGCCAGAAACCTGCCATTATGACGCAGGCACATGCCGAGAACCTCAGTGGGCTGATGACGTCTGTATGCAAGACCATTATGTCTACTTAGCGAACAGCTCGGGTGTAAAAGTCGGTATTACGCGTTTTAACCAGATCCCTACTCGCTGGATAGATCAAGGTGCTACTCAAGCCATTCCTATCTTTAAAGTAAAAACACGCCACCAATCGGGCTTGGTTGAAGTTGTTTTCAAATCGCATGTCGCAGATAAAACCGATTGGCGTAAAATGCTGCGAGGCTCAGCAGACCCGATAGATCTTACCGCAAAACGTGATGAGCTTATGGCTGCGTGCCAGCAAGAAATTAACGAACTTCAGCAACGTTTTGGCGATAATGCAATCGAGCCATTACTAAATGAAGAGATGGTTGAAATTACATACCCTGTATTGCACTATCCTGAAAAAATAAAATCTTATAACTTTGATAAAACACCAGAGATCAGCGGTATTCTTCAAGGTATAAAAGGCCAATACCTCATTCTAGATGGCGGCGTGCTCAATATTCGTAAGTTCAGTGGATATCACATAACAATGGTAACCGAAGGGTGATGCGTTATAATTTCTCGGTACGTCTTGGCAGAACACCCCTTGAATTAATACAGGCTCCCTAGAAAATGTTGTATCGATTAATGCGAAAGATCATGTTCCAACTGGATGCAGAAAAAGCACATCATTTAGGACTAAAAGGTTTGAACCTGCTCGACATGACGGGCTTATCCTCATTGCTATACCCAACACCGCCAGCAACACCTGTACATGTAATGGGGATTAAATTTCCCAATGCTGTCGGGCTGGCTGCAGGCTTGGACAAAAATGGCGATTACATTGAAGCCCTAGCAAGTATTGGGTTTGGCTCTGTTGAGATTGGTACGGTTACACCAAGACCACAAGATGGCAACCCAAAACCGAGACTGTTCCGACTACCAGAAGCTGAAGGCATCATTAACCGAATGGGCTTTAATAATTTGGGTGTCGACCACTTAATTGAACAAGTGAAAATAGCACAAAGTGATGCCATTATCGGTATTAACATTGGCAAGAACTTCGACACCCCTGTTGAAAATGCAGTGGATGATTATTTAATTGGTTTAAATAAAGTCTATGCCTATGCCGATTACGTCACGATTAATATTTCATCACCCAATACGCCAGGCTTGCGTACCTTACAATTTGGCGAATCACTCAATGAATTATTACGTGCATTAAAAGAAGAACAGGCAACCTTACACAAAAAACATGATCGTTATGTACCGATGGCCGTGAAAGTAGCACCCGATCTAGAAACAAATGAAGTAGAAGAGCTTGCCCAAGCATTCACCAACTTTAAGATTGACGGCATTATTGTCAGCAATACTACAATGTCACGCGACGGGGTCAACGGACTGCCATTTTCTGATGAAGCGGGTGGCTTAAGCGGTCGCCCTGTTTTTGAAAAATCGACAGAAATAGTTCGACAATTCAAACAATTATTGCCCGAAAACTTGCCGATCATTGCCGCAGGTGGGATTATGTCAGGCGATGATGCCCTAAAAAAACTAGATGCTGGTGCAAGCCTTGTGCAAATCTATAGTGGCTTCATCTACCAAGGACCAGAACTCGTCCAAGAAATTATTAAATCAATAGAAGGAAGGAATAAAAATGGAAGCTGAAACAGGCAGTGTCATGATGGCATGGTTAATCAATATCGCATTTGCACTCGCAATTATCGTTATTGGTAAAATCGTTATTAAATGGATTGTTAAATTAATACGTAAATTAATGGTGAGATCGGACCTTGATCCTATCTTAATCAACTTTGCTAGCTCAATTGCAAATGCCGTCTTATTATTATTTGTACTCATCGCAGCATTAGACCAACTAGGTGTGGATACCACATCCTTTATTGCCCTATTAGGTGCCGCGGGTTTAGCGGTTGGCTTGGCACTTAAAGATTCATTACAGAACTTTGCAGCCGGCGTGATGATGATTATTTTCCGCCCATTTAAATTGGGTGACTTTATCGAAGCCGGTGGCGTAACAGGTGTTGTTGAACAAATTAGTGTTTTCAGCACCATGATGAAAACAGGTGATAACCGAGAAATCATCGTGCCAAATGGTCAAATCTACGCAGGTGCAATCACAAATTTCTCAGCACGTGAAACACGTCGTATCGATATGGTTTTTGGTATTGGCTATGATGATGACATGCTTAAAGCAAAGAAAATCATGGAAGAAATTTTGGCTGCCCATGAACTAATTTTAGCCGATCCAGCACCAGCTGTTGCCGTTGCTGAACTCGCAGATAGCAGTGTTAACTTTAATGTTCGCCCATGGGTGAATAGTGGTGACTACTGGGGCGTTCGCTCTGAGTTAATCGAACAAATTAAATTGAAATTTGATAAAGAAGGTATTTCAATTCCCTATCCACAAATGGATATCCATACGGATAAATAAGTGTGAATTGTTAATGTATAAAAGCCCGTATCGATAAGCATCAATACGGGCTTTTTTGTTTTAAACATAAGATGAGGTCATAAACGTATGAAAATAAGAATATTATTTGTCAGCTTACTAAGCATGTTTCTTATTGGCTGTGTAGATTCTGCCAGTGTTAAATATGGTGATTCAAGCCCACATTATAAGAGTGGACCTCCGCCACATGCTCCCGCTCATGGCTATCGCTACAAACACAATAAACACGACATGAGCTATGACACAGGCTTAAGCGTGTATGTCGTACTCGGTAAAACAGATGTTTATTATGATAATGGTGTGTATTTTCGCTACCGTGACAACGGCTGGCAGGTCAGCTTAGGTTTAAACAACACATGGGAAAACACCAGCAAACGAGCAGTACCTAAAAAGCTCTATCAATCAAAAGTGAAAAAATCAAAACACCAGAAAGAGCACCCAGGGAAAGGTAAGAGCAAAGATAAAAAGAAAAAATAATTGCTCAACTTAAAGGCGCCGAAAACAACGGTAAGCAACAAATGCTTACCGTTGTTTCATCTATCATAGGGGTTGATATTTGGGTGTGCCAGCAGTAACTGCACACCTTAAGCTTGTCGATCTTTCCACAGTCTAAGCGCAGTAAACACATCAACCGGCGTTGCTAATATCTGGCCAGAAAAGCGTTGGGCAGCATCAACTATATTGCTTTGTTCACAACGTAGAAAAGGGTTTGTTTCAAGTTCTAACCGCATCGTTGACGGTAAGCTTGGGCCTCCATTATTTCGCATAAGAGCAGTGTCAATAATTCGCTGTTTGATATCAGCGTTCTTTGGCTCGAGGGTCGCTGCAAACCGCAAATTGGCCTCTGTATATTCATGTGCACAATAGATCTTGGTGTCTAGCGGTAACTGCGATATTTGCTGCAATGACTGAAATAATAACTCCGCAGGATTGCCATGTAGCCGTCCACAGCCAGCAGCAAACAAGGTATCACCACAAAATAAACACCCATCAATTAAAAAACCAATATGTCCTTTTGTGTGACCTGGAATGTCCAACACGCAAATAGCAGGAAACAATGAAGAAACCATTAACTCATTGCAGGCAAAAAGCGGGTGAGTGATATGTGGAATAAATTCATTCTTAGGGCCATAAACAGGTACATCATAGTGCTGCAGCAAGGTCTCAATACCATCAACATGATCATGACAACCGTGCGTAATTAACACTGCAACAGGAATAAGGTTTCGCTGTTGAATAACCTCAATAACAGGCTCGGCATCACCAGGATCAACAATTAAAACATGTTGTCCATCCGGCGCATGAATTAACCAGATATAATTGTCGTTAAAAGCAGCAACAGAATCTATTTTTAGCATGATATCTTCATTATTATTTAGGTAACTTCATGGTTGATTATAAGACGAATACTGAAAAAATGATGGCTCAGTGGTGGCAAAGTCCGCTCGGCCATAGCATTCTAGATCAAGAAAAAATGGCAATACAGTTACTAAACGCTCATTTCCATGGCCACTACCAATTACAAATAGGTGTAGAACAGTCTTTATTACCTTCATTACCGAAACCCAGCATGCAAAAGGTGATGGCTCTCACCGGTGACGTTCAAGGAGATAGCACTTCACTCCCCTTTAAGTGCAATAGTATCGATACACTATTATTAGGCCATGCATTAGAGTTTTCCCGCGATCCCCACCAAGTATTACGCGAAGCCGAACGTATTTTAGTGTCGGATGGAACAATCATCTTATGCAGTTTTAATCCATGGAGCTTGTGGGGCTTACGACGGCTTTTTTCATGGCAAGATATGACCCCATGGCAAGGTAAGTTCTTTAGTCAAACACGAATAAAAGACTGGTTAGCTTTATTAAATTTTGAAGTTATTTCAACAAAGCGCCTCGTATTTCGACCTCCTATTCACAATGAAATGTGGTTTCAACGTTTTAAATGGGTAGAGCGCTGGGGCAAGCGATTATGGCCCTTCTTTTCAGGCGTCACTATTCTTGTTGCAACAAAACGAACCATTCCTCTAACGCCACTTGCCACGCGTTGGAAGGCCAAACCATTATTTCCCCGTCAACTTGCCCAAGGCCCAGTCAGTAGAGGAAATATGAGAACACCGTATAATTCAAAGCTAAATGTAAAATCATAAGAGAAAATAACAATGGCTGAACAAAACAAACGTCAGGTTGTATTAGATACGGAAACCACAGGCTTAAGCACTGCTGACGATCACCGCATCATTGAGATTGGGTGTGTTGAAGTCATTAACCGTCGCTTAACGGGCCAAACTTTTCATCAATATATTAACCCTCACCGTGAAATTGATGCAGGCGCATTAGAAGTGCACGGTATCACACAAGAGTTTCTCGCAGACAAACCTAAATTTTCAGAAGTGGTCGATGACTTCATGCAATTTATCGACGGCGCCGAACTCGTTATCCATAATGCAGCATTCGACGTTGGCTTCTTAGACCACGAACTAGGTAAAATCAAAACAGAAAAAAGACGCATCAAAGATGTCAGCACAGTACTTGATACCCTCAAACTGGCTCGAGATAAACACCCTGGTCAAAAAAATAACCTAGATGCATTATGTCGCCGCTATGACATAAACAACGCGAACCGCGAACTTCATGGCGCCTTACTCGATTCCGAGATCTTAGCTGACGTTTACTTAGCCATGACAGGAGGGCAAGTTAGCCTTTCTTTAGCATCAGAGGCGCCCACTGCCAAAAAGCAGGAATCGAGTAATAGCAGCCTAAGCGAACACAAAGACCGAGGGCCTCTACGAGTTATCAAAGCAACTGAAGAAGAGTTAATTGCCCATGAAGAAAATGTACAACTGTTAGACAAAAAGAGTGGCGGCGAATGCGTTTGGTTGAAATAGCGTTCTTCAACTAATTTCTAATAACACTTGAAATTAAAATCTACGCCCCCAATTATCTGGATTAAGACAATCAATCCGGAAACGTAGAAACATGAGTAACGAAGAAATCGACAACACTGAACCTCAAAATACTGAATCAGGTGTAGAAGTAGAAATCAACGAAGATCCAGCAGCATTACTGGAAGACGCACGCAATAAAGCAGATGAACATTGGAATGAGCTACTCCGTGCACGCGCTGATATGGAAAACCTACGCCGCCGCCAAGCTCGTGACTTAGAAAATGCTCATAAACGTGCTTTAGATAAGTTTGTTGGTGAATTGCTACCCGTTTACGACAGCATGGAGTTAGGTCTTAATGCTGCAAATGGTGAAGAAGCATCATTAGAAACAGTCCGTGAAGGTCTTGAAATGACGATGAAAATGTTTCTTTCATCAATCAATAAGTTTGGCTTAGAACAAGTTAACCCAGAAGAGGGTGCAGCGTTTGATCCTGAGCTTCATCAAGCAATGGCAATGCAGCCTGTTGAAGGTGTTGAAGCCAACAAAGTATTAAACGTGGCACAAAAAGGCTTCCAATTTAATGGGCGTCTACTGCGTCCTGCTATGGTAATGGTCTCTCAGTAATTAAAAAAATTCCGTCATTCTCGCGAACGCGGGAATCCAACGATAGTGGATATTTACACTGCCCATAGATCCCCGATAAAAGATCTCGGGGATGACGTTATTTTTAACAGGGGTTTCATGAAAGACACCCCTACAGTTATAAATAAAACATATAAAAAACAATAAAGTGGCTTCTGGGCTTGAAATATAAAAATAGTCCCCCACTTACTACTCAACAGCCGGTGTAACCGGCACGAATTATAGAATATGGAGAATGATAATGGCTAAAATTATTGGTATTGACCTAGGAACGACAAATTCCTGTGTGTCCGTTTTAGAAGATGGTAAAGCACGTGTAATCGAAAACAGTGAAGGTGATCGCACCACACCATCGATTGTTGCTTTCACTAAAGATGATGAAGTCTTAGTGGGCCAATCAGCTAAACGTCAAGCAGTGACAAACCCTACAAACACATTATTTGCAATCAAACGTTTGATTGGTCGCAAATTCAAAGATAGCGTTGTACAGCGTGATATCGATATGGTGCCTTACTCTATTGTAGAAGCTGATAATGGTGATGCATGGGTTGAAGCTAACGGTAAAAAAATGGCTCCACCAGAGGTTTCTGCACGTGTTTTAATGAAAATGAAAAAAACAGCAGAAGACTTTTTAGGTGAAGAAGTAACAGAAGCTGTTGTAACCGTTCCTGCCTACTTCAATGACTCACAACGTCAAGCAACTAAAGATGCCGGTAAAATTGCGGGTCTAGAAATCAAACGTATCATCAATGAGCCAACAGCTGCTGCACTTGCATACGGCATGGACAAAAAACGTGGTGATTCAACGATTGTTGTTTATGACTTAGGTGGTGGTACATTTGACGTATCTGTAATCGAAATTGCAGATATCGAAGGCGAACACCAGTTTGAAGTATTATCAACAAATGGTGATACATTCTTAGGTGGTGA
>ENA-ORXI01000108-ORXI01000108.1-sediment-metagenome-genome-assembly--contig:-NODE-108-length-60291-cov-10.513136_pt1 | contig 60291 bp, 54 predicted proteins | sample MGYA00237861_ERZ511468 | MGnify/ENA primary metagenome ERZ511468 (study PRJEB26299, sample SAMN06266213) | sediment metagenome | isolation source: Hudson Canyon methane seep mesocosm | place...
AGAGGTTAATCCACTTAAGGTATCTGTTGTTACGGTTGCACCCGTACCAGTAACGGTACTATTAAAAGATGCCTGACCAGCTGTAATCGTATCAAAGAAAGTTACTGGAACCGCATAAGCAGAGCTGGTGAATAAGAGTGATGTAGCTATTAATAATGATTTTTTCATAATATTTTCCTTTTGTTTATTAACTCCGCCACCTTTATTCGTAAGCTAGAGGCCGAAGGTTTTTTTGTAATGTGCATGTATATCATGTCGAACGGTCAATATGTGACTTACTTCACATAATAGTGAGTTTTAATGCTGAATAAAACCCCCCATGTGGGGGGGGATTAGCAGAAATTAATGGGACTAGCTAAAAATACATTTACAGGAATTGTGATTTTTTAGTTAAAGTAAAAACTAAGCTTAGACTAAACACCGTGTGGGTTAGGGCTTGTAGAAATTACGCAATAAGTATGACGGCAGTGCTTAATGTGTACCTGCAATATTAAATAGCCCCCATACCATCTTCACAGGTCACCTGACAGAGTTGCGCCCACTTGCTTTAGTGAACCAAGACTATTTAATAGATTGAAAGCTAAAGGAGCAATTATCTCAACCGTTAAAAAGTTGGCTTATGATGATACTGGAGAGCAATATAACAACATAGCTCACTACTGCTTAGAAGGATGGGTGCAATTATGACTGATTTCAAATTAACACCTCTCAATCAACTTATTAGCAAACCATACAAATCCAACTGGCTAATTAAAGATCACATGGAGTAAAGCACTCTGAACTAGCAGGTAAAAAATTCATTAATATAGATGGTTTTAGAAAGGAACCTTATTTGTTATGAGAGCAAGGTAGAGGCGGAGCTAATAAGTAACAAGCAAACCAAAAAGCCTTTAGATAAATTATTAGAAGCTAATGAAATAGTGACGGGGGAAGACTATTATTGGTTAGCTGCTTGATTTAACGGGGTGAAGTACAGCAGCATACAAAGCAGTACAAGTGTACGCTGCTGTTTTTATTTGTTGGTGTTTATTCTAGGGAAATACTTTAATGCTTAGAAATTCACACCTAGTGTTGCTGAAATTATACTTACGCCTACATTTTTGAGCCTATATTCAAAATTATCAATATCGATGTACTGATATTTTATCCCTAAGTTGACACTCTCAGATATTTCGTACTGCCCGCCAATCAATCCAATCAGAGCCAGCTCTGTATCCTGAGCATTATCGATGTCGGCAACACCAACACCAAGACCTACATATGGTTTGAACGCCATTGGAACAGGAAAATCATAGTAGATGTTAGCTGAATATACATCTACGTCACTATCAAGGTTTATCCCAATAGATTCTAAATCTGAGGCGCTGGCTGCACCAGAAATAGGGCCAAGTTCTGTCCCACCTGTTACGTTGATTGACGCTGAGTCAAGTTCAGCTTCAAACCGGGTCCAAGCTAAACCAATACGTAATACATTGTTGTTTTCAAACTCTCTTATACCAATTTCAAGTCCATAACCAATGGTGGAGTCATATTCTAAAGAACCACTAACACTACCAGTCTCCACGGTGGTAAAAGTTTCTGTGTCTACGTCTCTTATATGTGTATAGCCAACTTGTCCTTCGATATATCCACCTGCTGCTTGTGCGACTATAGGGAGGGCAAATAAAATCGAGGCTAATAATGTTTTTTTCATGAAGAACTATTCCTTAGTTTATTTATCACAAGGTTATGCTAAAGGGGCATGATTTAATCACGGTAGCATTTTAATGGTGTGTATGTGGAGATTTACTTCTATTTTTAAGTTCTCATCTTCATTCACTCATGCCTGAGCATAGGCTTCTTTGCGGCACTGAAAATCTCGCAAATATAACTGGTCAAGGTATGGTTTGAAAGCGACACCAATAAAAAAGCCTCAGCAGAATAAACTGCTGAGGCTCTGATATAAATGGTGGCTCGACCTGGAATCGAACCAGGGACACAGGGATTTTCAATCCCTTGCTCTACCGACTGAGCTATCGAGCCATTTAAGGTCGCGTATTAAACCCTGTGGCGGCCACACTGTCAAGTTAAAAGGGAATTTATTTTGAAAGCGAGTCTTGTTCGAGAGGTGTTGGCGTGTTGTAATGGCTCGCTTGTTTTATGGTTTTATTAATTATGGATGTGTAATGACGTTACGCGGAAAATTTAGCTTGTGGTTTATTGTTCTTATCGTGGTGGCTATTTTTATTGTGCCAATAGCTATGAAATCAACCTTGCTTGATGAGTGGTTAGATCAATATTCTGAAGCGGTTGAGGCTGCCCAAGAAGATGATGAAGGCGATGACGATGATCAAGAGCTTGATTCTGTGGAAAGTATGCAGGTTAGGATTAATGATGAGATTGGTGAATATGCGGGTGTTGAGACTCTTGTTTTAACAGAGACTGACTTTTTCCCTGAATTTAAAGCGCAAGCAAAAGTGATCGATGTTAGGCCTATGCTTTCATTGCAAGCACGACATAATCAGGCGGTGGCGGCCTTTAATGTTGCCAAGGTGGCTGAGCGTTCTGCGGCACAAGAATTGACGCGGTTAAAAAGTTTAGCTAAAGGTACGGGGACTGTTGCGACGAAGAAAGTTAATTATGCGCAGGCGTCTTATAATGAAGCAAAGGCAAAATTACAGGGATTAAATTTTGAGATCCAAGCTGTGAAAGGTGAAGCATTACAGACTTGGGGGCAAGAAATCTCTAGTTGGATATTAAATTCTGAGTCGAAGTCATGGCAGCGATTATTGAACCATCAAGATAGTTTGTTGCTGGTCTCGTTACCAAGTGATTACTCGCTACCCTCTGAGGATGGATTTATTCGTCTATCACGTGATGGCGAGCGTAACAAAGCACGTAAAGCTTATTTTGTTTCTCCGGCTCTGATTACGGATCAAGCCATTCAAGGTGAAACCTATTTTTTCAAAACTGCGACAGGTAAATTACGTGTTGGCATGCGTGTAGATGCTTGGATTCCTCAGGGCGAAACAGCATTAAATGGCGTATTTATTCCTGATCAAGCAATGGTATGGAATGCAGGACAACCATGGGTTTATATTCAGTTAGAAGATGATCTTTATCAGCGACGTTCTGTATCAACAGGTTTAACTGCCGCTGCTGGCTTATTTATGGAGAAGGATATTGAGGCAGGAGAGGTGCTGGTGATTCGTGGCACACAGATGTTGTTGTCGGAAGAGTTTAGATGGCAGATTTTGGATGAGGATGATGATTAGAAACCTTGGGACGAGTCGTCTTTTTAGCCTTGTCCTGACAAAAAATACTTATCGAACCAAGGTTTCCATTAATCATTTTGTATTGAATTTATTGAATAGAGATTAACCATGCTGTCACATGTTGTTGCTTTTTCAGTTCGCTTTCGTGGTGTTGTTGTCGCTTTGGCAATACTGCTTATGGCTTATGGGATTTATAAGTTATCTAATTCTAGTTTAGATATTTTCCCTGAATTTGCCCCGAAACAAGTCATTATTCAGACCGAAGCTCAAGGCTTAACTGCCGAGCAAGTTGAGGTGTTGATTACCCAGCCATTAGAAAACGCATTAGGCGGTTTAGTCGGCACGGAATCTATTCGATCGCAATCCATTCCCAGCTTATCTGTTGTTATTTTAACTTTTTATGATAGTACTGATATTTACTTAGATCGCCAGTTAGTATCAGAAAGGCTACTAGGTTTAAGTGATGCCTTGCCAGAGAATATGGGACCACCATTGATGGTGCCATTAGAGTCTTCATCAGGCACGATTATGACGATTGGTTTGAGTTCGGATAATCATGACTTAATGGAATTGCGTGGATTGGTAGATTGGACCCTATCACCGCGATTATTAAGTGTAGAAGGTGTGGCTGATATTAATGTCTTTGGTGGTGAGGAAAAGCAGTTACAGATTCAGATTGATAGCGACAAATTAGTACGTTATGGCATCTCAATTGCTGACATAACCGAGGCGGCAAAAAGTGCTACAGGCATTATGGCAAGCGGCTTTATCGAGAACAGTAATCAACGCATGATGTTGAAGCTAACGGGTCAACCCATGTCGGCAGAAGAGCTTGCAAAAGTAGTCATTCGAAAAACAGAGAGCGGTACGCTTTTATTGGGAGATGTGACCAATGTTATTACCGCGCCAGCCCCTGCCATTGGTGGTGCAGCTATCGCTGGCAAACCAGGCGTAGTATTAATGGTGATTGGTCAATATAAGGCGAATACATTGGCTGTTACACATGGTATTGAGGCCGCTTTAGCCGAGTTCAAAAGTGGTTTTGAGGCTGATGGTATTACCTTGCATGATGATCTATTCCGTCCCGCTAACTATATCGAGTCTTCACTTAATAATATCCGCGAGCATTTAATGGTCGGTGGTGGCTTGGTGATGTTGGTATTGATATTGTTTTTGTTCAATTTGCGAACAGCATTAATTTCAATCACTGCGATCCCTTTATCTTTATTTGCCGCCTTGATTGTGTTGTTAGAAATGGGCGTCAATATCAATATTATGGTGCTGGGTGGTTTGGCGATTGCCTTGGGTGAGGTTATCGACGATGCCATTATTGATACAGAGAATATCTTCAGACGTTTAAGAGAGAACGCTGCTTTAGCAAACCCTAAATCAACAGTGGATGTTGTATTTGACGCCTCGATGGAGGTGCGTAGTTCAGTGGTTTATGCCAGCTTTATTGTTATGTTGGTATTTGTGCCGCTATTAACATTAAGCGGTGTGGCTGGGCGAATGTTTCAACCCTTAGGTGAAGCGTATATTTTGGCTATTTTTGCCTCATTAGCAGTGGCCTTAACCGTGACGCCAGCTTTATGTCATATCTTGCTGACACGATGGGGTAAATTGAGTGATAAAGAACCGCCATTAGTTCGATTATTGAATCCAATCTATGGCTGGGTATTAGGTTTAGTTAGTCGATTTCCTAAGATAACCTTTAGTGGCGTGATTGTATTTTGTTTGACTGGTTTAGCTATTTTGCCATTATTAGGGGGCAGCTTCTTACCAGAACTACGTGAAGGTCATTATATTATTCACACCGCCAGCGTGCCGGGCACCTCGATTGAAGAATCACTACGTATTGGTGGCCAAATAGAAAAACGCGTTGCTGAAATTGATGGGGTGAGATCAACCTCGCAATGGGCTGGCCGTGCGGAACGCGGAGCCGATACCTTTGGCACACATTATAGTGAATATGAAATTGATTTAGTTCCGATGGATGGGCCTCAGCAACAGGAAGTTCTTGATGAAATTCGTGAGGTATTGGAAGCCTTCCCTGGCATTAACTCTGAGGTCAATACCTTCTTGACGGAACGTATTGATGAAACCATCTCTGGTTATACTTCGCCGGTGGTGGTGAATGTTTACGGTAAAAATTTGGTTGAATTGGATCAAAAAGCACAAGAAATTGCTGCTGTGATGCGTGAGATTGATGGAGCTAGAGATGTTCAGCTTCGTGCACCACCAGGAGAACCACAGCTTGAGGTTAGATTATTATTAGATGAATTGGCTTATTGGGGCTTAAAACCTGCTGATGTTATGCGTACAGTGCAGACAGGGTTTGAAGGGGCTGTCGTCGGTCAGGTTCAAGAAGGAAATCAAGTCTTTGATGTGGTGGTAGTTTTGCCTGCAGAGCAACGTCAGCAGCCTGCTGATGTACTTCAATTACCGATTCAAACACCATCAGGTGTGATGTTACGTTTGCAAGATGTTGCCGAGATTCAGCAAGTCTCAGGTCGTTATATGATCCTTCATTCAGGAGCCCAACGTTTGCAAACGGTCACGTGCAATGTTGCCGACCGTGATTTAGTGTCCTTTTTTGCTGAATTAAAACAACGTGTATATGATGAAGTTAGTTTTTCTGCTGATATCTATCCGGAGTTTACCGGTGCGGCGGTTGCCCAAGCACAATCACGTGAAGATTTAATGGTGCATTCAACTTTGGCCGGTGTTGCGGTTTTATTGCTACTTTATATTGCATTGCAAAGCCTACGTAATATGTCATTGGTATTAATTAATTTACCCTTCTCGCTGGTGGGTGGTGTGATTGCGGTATTATTTACCAATGGTGTATTGTCGATTGGCTCTTTGGTTGGCTTTGTGACCCTGTTTGGTATTACCTTACGGAACTCAATTATGCTGGTGTCACATTTCCATTATTTGGTGGTGGAAGAGGGCTTGCCATGGGATGCGGCAACAGCGATCCGAGGTGCTCAGGAACGATTACCTTCTATTTTGATCACGGCATTAGTAACTGCACTAGCGATGTTGCCAATTGCGATGAACTCGGATAGCCCAGGACGTGAAGTGATGGGGCCGATGGCAAGTATCATCATTGGTGGCTTGATATCTTCTACAGTACTTAATTTATTAGTATTGCCAAGTATTATGCTGCGTTATGGACGGTTTGAGAAATAATTAAGAATTCACCACAGAGACACAGAGTTCACAGAGATTTTTATAAAAGTATTCCTCTGTGCTCTCTATGGTTAACATTAATCCATGCTCATTTTTTGGCAGGTGAATTCACCTGGTAAGTTTGAAAAGTAGCTTTTAATCTTTATTGGCAACGATAAAGGCTGCGGCAATAATTAGCCCGACAATAACTAAAAATAGAAGATCTAACACTACCCTTAGTCCGAGATGGCGAAGGTTTCTGTACCTTGATTTCTCTTTTCAGAGAAGAATTGGTAGATCTGTTTGAGTTCACCAGGAGCGAACTTAATGATGATAAGTTGCTGCCCTGGATGTATTAAGTCAATATCAAAATCAATACTGCGAGTCTTTAAGTTGTAGCTATAACTACTATCGACTTTATTAGCGAGAATTTTTCCTAAAAAAGAACTTAAACCTGAAGGTAGTTGCTCATCTGCATCGGATGGAATAACGGCTTGAATGAGATCTTTGTTTCGGCTGATGCCTTCTAGGCGTAGACCTTGTCTGAATTCATCAATAAGCCCAGCTTGAATGATTCCCCATAGACCTTGAACATCTTGCTCTGTGACACGGTGTATATAAAATAAGGAATCATCCATTGGCGTGTTTTGAGGTAGCATTTCACTGATTGATAGCTCTTGAACACTATGATGGATAGTGGCGATAAGAGATTGAGATGGTGATATTTCGATATCAGCGAGATCAGCAAAGCGTGTTTTTACACTGTGTTGGTTTTTTAAGAGCAGTGTTATCAATGAGTTTCTATCAAGATCCTCTCGACTTAGTAACTCTGTCAATGGTGCCGTTATCGTTTCACCATCAATCGTTATGATGGTAATAGTTTCAGTATGATCTTCAATATTTTTACTCAGCTCTGCAAGAGTGGTCTGAGAGCGATCCTCGCTAGTGAAATGCAGAATAATAGGCGTGTCAGCAGTTAAATTCTGATCATTCATTAGCTCTTGAAGGCTTGTCATTCGTTGCTCTAAATCAGGTACAGAGATAATGCTATTAGAGCGGACAAATTGGTTATTATTCTCACCCACAACGACAGGTGTGTTTGTTTTTGGACTCAAATTTTCAACAAATAATTCTGCTTCTTGTTCTATTATTTTCTCACCATCTGGGGCCTTGGAATCATTAACTATAACGGTTAGCGGAGGGTCAATAATATCGATTGGAGGGATAATCGTGTGTTCTGTTCGAGAGGGGGTGAGATCCGAATAAAGTAAATAACCAAAAAATATGACAACAAGTAAGGCAAGAAAAGCGGGAACTAGGGAAGGTTTAGCCGGTGCTGCTGTTGCCATAATGATTATCCAATAAGTTGGTTGTTAGCCTCAGAATAAGCTAACTAGTGTTTGTTGATCAAGTGGTTTGCACCAGTTTGCATTGGCGGGGAGATCATTTAGTTGGTTAATAATCTGTTGAGCTTGCTCCTGATGACTAATTAATATCAGAGGTAGATGTTGTTGCAAAATAGGTTTAAGTTGCTTGATACTGCGCTTGTCTTGAGCCAGTGAGCTGAGAATGGCGTGAATAAGCTGTTTAATATCTGCTTGGGCTAACAAGCTTGGAATACTTCTAATCATTAAGCTATCAAGCTGAGATACTAACTGAATTCCTAGTGCATTTAAATTGTCACTATTTTGTTCTGCAGCAGTGATCAATGATGGTTCAACGCTGATCTTTATTGGCACAAGAATTGGACGAGAACGAAGCGTATGAGTATTTATAGCTTCTTCTAACTGCTGCCCTCTGAGCTGCTGTTCGGCTTGTTGCAGATCCAATAAGAGTGGTCGATCAGCAGTTTGTGTAATGGCGTAACGCTGATGCAGTAAGGCAATGACTTTACCAAAATCAACGCTAGCGCCAGTGCCTTTTGAACTGATACTGGAGTCGTCAGTGGCTTTTACAGGAGCTTGGTAGTCTGTTGATATCTCTGCAATATGCGCTTGGTCATCAATATTACTTTGGACTATTTGTTGTTGGCCATCATCATTTTGAGATAAAGCTTCTTGCAGGGCTGTTGTGATTAGGCCATGAATTAAGCGAGCATCACGAAAACGAACTTCATGTTTAGTTGGGTGAACATTGATATCAACACGATCTAGTGGAATGGTTAAATACAAGACATAAGCGGCTTGTCGACCAGCGGGAATTTGGTTGCCATAAGCTTGCCGAATAGCATGATTAATCACCCGATCACGGATCACTCGACCATTGATAAAGAAATATTGTATATCCGTTTGTGATCGATGGGCATCAGCCTTCGCCAGCCAACCGTGTAGGCTTATCTCATTGTAATCTTGCTGGAGATAAAGGCTGTTATTAATAAATGTTTTACCGCATATTTTAGCGATTCTCTGTTGCTGTTGCTCTGGCGAGTTAGCAATAGGTAACTTAAGCTGGTTACTTGCCGATAGTTTGCAGTGGAAGCCAACATTAAACTGACTCAAAGCAAGACGGTGCAACGTTGTTAAAATATGATGCTGCTCTGTTTTGTTACTTTTCAGAAAATGACGTCTAGCCGGTAGATTGAAAAACAAGTCACGAATTTCAAGCGTGGTACCGAGTGGGTGTGCCGCGGGAATTGCTTCGGTACTGTCACCAATAATTTGCCATGCACAATCACTATCAGCCTGGCGAGAAGTGATTGTTAGGCGAGATATAGAGGTAATACTTGGCAAGGCTTCACCACGGAAGCCTAGGCTAGAGATATGACTTAATTGCTCGCTGGAATGTAGTTTACTTGTGGCATGACGACTGAGGGCAAGCATGAGGTCATCAGCGTGGATACCTTGGCCATTATCACGGACACGAATTAGCTGATTGCCTGCGCCTTCAATATCGATATCTATTTGTGTTGCACCCGCATCAATACTGTTTTCTACCAACTCTTTGACGACGGATGCAGGTCGTTCGATTACCTCACCTGCAGCGATTTGGTTTGCTAGGTGTAATGGAAGGGCATGAATACGATGATTGGCTGTCATAGGGATTATTTTAGTCGTGGGCAAAGATTAAGGTATAAGTAAAATATCGCCAATTTTTATTGCAGAACTTCTTAGATTGTTCTTATTTTTTAATTGATTCATGCTGACTTGGTAGCGTCGAGCAATAATGCTTAAGGATTCACCACGACTAACCGTATGTTGCTGTATTGACTCAAGGTTTGATAGGGGATTGCGTTGAAAATAATTTCTAATGCCAGACATCATTGCTCGAGCCAATTTGTTTTGGTGGCTCGCACTTTTGAGTTTACGTTCTTCTGCTGGATTAGAAATAAAAGCTGTTTCAACTAAAACTGATGGAATATCTGGTGATTTCAATACAACAAAAGAGGCCGATTCAACATATTTCTTATGGACATTACCAACGCGTTTCAAACCAGATAATACGGTATTGGCGACTTCTAAACTTGCCTCTAGGCTCGCAGTTTGCGATAAATCGAGTAATACTGAAGCAAGTAGTGCATCTTTATCTTCTAAGCTAATGCCACCTGCTAAATCGGCCGCATTTTCTTTATCAGCCAATAATTGAGCCGCCTCACTACTGGCGCCTCGTTCAGATAATACAAATACGGATGCACCTCGGGCTTTAGTGTTCTTAAACGCATCAGCATGGATTGATATAAACATATCGGCATTATTGTTTCGGGCTCTTTTTATACGCTGGCGGAGGGTAATAAATATATCTCTATCACGAGTTAAATAAGCGCGCATACCCGGTTCTTTATTAACTAGTTTTGCCAAACGTTTGGCGATGGCCAGTACAACTGTTTTTTCTTTAGTGCCATGTTTACCTAATGCACCAGAGTCTTGCCCGCCATGTCCTGCATCAATGGCAATAATAATCTTACGTTTAGCCATAGACGGAATTGTCTTGGTCGCAATAGGTATAAGAGCCGGTTGTGCGACAACTATTTTTTCAGGTTTCTCTGTTATTTGAGCTACTGGCTCAGGTATCACGGTGGTTACTGCTGGTTTAGATGCACTGCTTAGACTTTTAAGATCAATCACTAAACGATGGGGGAACCCCTGATTTGGTTGTAGGGTTTGGCTTTCATATTTTAGTGTTTGTTTGAGATCGAGGACAACCCGAAGTGTATTTTTATCCCAAACAGCATGACGGATAGTGCGAATAGGTGAGTTGCTTAAGTCGGGGATTTTCAGCTGGTGAGGTTGAGAGGTATGAAGAAGATCAATAACGATTCTCTCAGGGTTACTCAGTGTAAAAGTGTTGTATTTTATGCTGCTATTAAGGTCAAAAACGAGGCGTGTATTGTCTTTAGATTGCGATAGTCGCAGTCCTTCAATTGTCGCTGACCATGTTGTCAGTGAGACAGTGAGTAATAATAGGCTCAGAAAAAGTCGGAGCATGTTTTTTTCCTATCAAAATGCAGGGGGTAGTGTGTTATTCCCACGTATAAAAATCAAGTCTAAGTTCATAATTATGAACTATTGCTGAAGTGCATCGCATACTATTCTGCCTTGAGGAGAGACAGCTGTCAGTTCGGTGTCACGGGAATGATTGTTATAGCTGAGGGTAATAATGAGATCGGGATCAGGTAGAAAGCTTCCTCCTTGACTTGCCCACTCAATGATACAAAGTGAGTTATGGCTTAGATAGTCATCTAAACCAAGGTAATCTAGTTCTTCAGGATCTATCAATCGATACAAGTCAAAATGAAAAATAGGTCGGTCAGAGAGTAAATATTGTTCTACAAGCGTGTAGGTTGGGCTTTTAACATTACCCGTATGGCCAAGAGCCCGAAGTAGGCCCCGAGTAAATGTCGTTTTCCCTGCACCAAGATCACCTTCAAGATGAATGGTAAATTGCTGAGGAGGACAAAGCTGGGCGATGTGAGCGCCCAGCTTTAATGTATCGGACTCATTTTCCAAAAATAACTGCATAATGGAAGTTGTTTAGTTATTAATAGATAAGGTTAGCTAAATGTCTAAGGTGAGGAATAAGATCCATTGCTAACATACCACGCTCTCCATCTTGTTCAGCAGCTTTATCTGCTGCCATACCGTGTAATGTGACACCGACACATGCTGCATCCATTAGAGGAAAGCCTTGGGCTAATAAACCACCGATAACGCCAGCAAGGACATCACCCATACCACCACTGCCCATTCCTGGGTTACCCCATGTTGATAGGCGAGTAGGTTCCGAACCATTATAAATGAGTGTGCCTGACCCTTTTAATACGGCAACACCACCATAACGATTTTGAAGTTCTCGAACCGCTTTGAAGCGATCTGCTTGGATTTCTGCCGAACTACAGTTTAATAATCGAGCTGCTTCGCCTGGATGTGGTGTTAATACCCAATTATCGTATTTTTGAGGATTTTTACTCAACATATTGAGAGCATCCGCATCAACTACCATCGGTAAGTTACTTTTAATGGCTTTTTGGAATAGTTCTTCACCCCAAGTGCATTGACCTAAACCTGGACCTACAGTTAATGAATTAGCACGTTCAATTAAAGGAGTAACATCATTAGTGTCTTCAACGCCATAACACATCAATTCAGGGCGGGCTTGGTTCAATATTGGGCTATGCACTTCTCGGGTTGCGATGCTAACTAAACCCGAACCAACGCGAGCGCCAGCTTCGGCAGCAACACGTGCAGCACCCGGCATACCGTGGTCACCACCAATAATAAGTAGGTGACCGTAGAGGCCTTTATGGCCCGTACGCTCTCTGGGGGCTAATCGTGCTCCATCATTTTCTAAACTTACTCGACGAGCAATAGGGGGGAATTGTTTATAAAGTGCTGATGGAACATCTAATGAATCAAAACAAACCGAGCCACTGTAGTTTGGTCCTTCACCAATAAATAAACCTTTATTTAGACCTATGAAGCTCAGGCAGGTTGTTGCTTTTACCGCAATATCCATTGCGCTACCTGTATCGGCATGAAGCCCTGACGGCACATCTAATGACAAAACAGGCGCACGCTTATTTTTATTAATTGCTTCAATGGCTGCTTTATAGTCACCATCTATAGGGCGGTTTAAGCCCGTGCCTAACAAAGCATCAATGATGACATCAGTAGAAGGAAGTGTGCCTTCAAATTTCTGGATTTGAGTACCTGTTGCTAATAATGCCTCACGAGCAGCTGCAGTCTCAGTGCTCATTTCATCATCGCCTACTTGAAATACAACGACACGATAGTTTGACTCTGTTGCTTGACGAGCGAGTTCAAAACCATCGCCCCCATTATTGCCAGTACCGCTAACAATAAGTAATCGTTCTGCTTGAGGCCAATTATTTTTTATTGATGATAATGCAGCAGAACCCGCTCTAGCCATTAATTTGGCAGTTGAGACATTATGTTGTTCAGTAACAAGACTATCTAGTTCACGAGTTTGTTTTGCAGTATAGAGATCATGGGGCAAATTAAGCATATTTATTCCAACGTAAATACAGATGTGTCGCCTATAATAGCCTGCATGACAGAAATAAATACAGCTTTGGCGATGAATAAATTGCAAACTAAACTGCAAGAATTAGCAGAATCATTGGGTTTTCAACAACTTGGTGTGAGTGATATTGATTTGTCTAAATCAGAATCACGTCTTGTATCATGGTTGGATGCTGGTTTTCACGGTGAAATGGGTTATATGGCTCGGCATGGTACTAAACGAAGTCGTCCTGATGAGTTAGAACCTAAAACAATCCGAGTTATAACGCTACGAATGGATTATTTGCCTAAAAGTGCGGCAGAATCTTGGTCTGTTATAAACAATGACCAATTAGGTTTTATTTCTCGTTATGCCTTGGGGCGAGACTACCATAAGTTAATGCGAAAGCGCTTAGTTGCTCTAGGTAAAGAAATTGAGCAAGAAATCGGTGAAATGGGCTTTCGCGTATTTTGTGATAGTGCACCAGTGATGGAAAAAGCACTGGCTGAAAAATCTGGCTTAGGTTGGGTTGGCAAACACAGTAATGTTTTAAATCGTGAGCATGGTTCTTATTTCTTCTTAGGTGAGATTTATACAGACTTACCCTTGCCGGTGACAGAGCCAACGTCAGACCATTGTGGTTCATGTACGGCATGTATTGACGTGTGCCCTACACAAGCGATTGTTGAACCTTATAAGGTGGATGCGAGGCGATGCATTTCATATTTAACCATTGAGTTAAAAGGTGCTATTCCAGTTGAGTTTCGCTCCATGATGGGCAATCGTATTTACGGCTGTGATGATTGCCAGCTAATTTGCCCATGGAATAAGTTTGCTCAAGCGACAGTCGAGTCTGATTATTTACCTCGACATGGTTTAGATGCTCCTGAATTATTAGATTTATTTGCTTGGACTGAGCAAGACTTTTTATCAAAGTTAGAAGGCAGTCCAATCAGACGTATAGGTCATGAAAGTTGGTTGCGAAATATTGCCGTGGCCTTAGGCAATGCAAAATCAAGCCCTGAAATTGTTATAGCACTTAGAGAGCGGTTAAATGACACATCTGACTTGGTGAAGGAGCATGTAAAATGGGCTCTAGAGCAACATCAACAATAAGGTGAAAAGATGGCTAAGGATATAAGTGCATTAATTGATGCACGATTATCACGACGACAAGTAATGCAATATGGGGTGGGCGCGATCCTTTCCGCTGCTTGTCCTAAATCGTTCGCAGAAACGAAAGTGAGCCAACAAGTTAGCCAAGGAATACGATCATTATTAGGATTTAAATCTATTCCCATTGCACAGTTGATTGATGAAGTCGTTGTACCGGAAGGCTATCATGCCGAGGTGTTTTATCGCTGGGGTGATCCTATTTCAGATGGACCTGATTTTAAGATGGATGGATCCAATACTGCACAAGAACAAGCTCAGCAAGCAGGCATGCATCATGATGCATTGCAGTTTTATCCACTCCCTCAGGGAGGGTGCCATGCTGAACATGGCTTATTGGTAATGAATCATGAATATATTGATGCACAGATATTACATCCTGATGGTGGTGTGTTTGATGCACCAGATAATTACACCTTAGAAAAGACCCTAAAAGAACAAAATGCACATGGCGTATCCGTTATTGAGGTGCGTCATGAGAGTGATGGCTGGAAGATCGTTCGTCCGTCACATTATGCTCGACGACTAACAGCAACCACGCCAATGTCGGTTTCCGGGCCGGTGGCAGGGTCAAAATATATTCAAACTAAAGCTGATCCTGAAGGCAAAGAAATTTTAGGTACATTTAATAATTGTTCAAATGGTATGACGCCATGGGGAACGTATTTAACATGTGAAGAAAACTTCAATGATTATTTTGATCTGCCGACAAAAAAAGACTTAAGTGACAGACAGAAGAAAGCTTTTAAACGTTATGACATTAAGCATAGTTATTACGGCTGGCATAATAATGATGAGCGTTTTGATGCAAGCTTGCATCCCAATGAACCAAATCGTTTTGGCTGGATTGTAGAGTTTAATCCTTATGACCCGCAAAGTAAGCCTATAAAACGAACAGCATTGGGTAGGTTTTCACATGAAAATGTGGCACATAATATTGGCGACGATGGCCGTATTGCTTTTTATTCTGGTGATGATGCAAAATTTGAATATGTCTATAAATTTATTACTACACATGCTTGGGATGGGACACAAGGATCGCATAATGGTCAGCTATTAGATGATGGCGTATTGCATGTCGCTAGATTTGATGAAGATGGTTCTGGACAGTGGTTGCCATTAGTCTTTGGTCAAGCTGGTTTGACACAAGAAAGTGGTTTCGAGAATCAAGCGGATGTATTAGTCCATGCTCGAAAAGCGGCAGATATGCTTGGTGCTACGCCAATGGATAGACCAGAGTGGATTACGACAGATCCTGATACTTATGATGTTTATATTTCGATGACAAATAATAGTAATCGAGGTAAAAAGAACCATGCTGATAGCGATGCAGCTAACCCGCGAGATAACAATAAATTTGGACATCTTGTGAAGCTGGTTGAAGATGATGCAAGCAGCACATCATTTAACTGGGATGTATTTGTGCTCGCCGGTGATGAAGATAACCAGGGGACAATTAACGGAGATCTTTATGCGAATCCTGATGGTTTAATGATTGATTACCGTGGTGTGATGTGGCTTCAAACGGATATGAGTAGTAGTCATTTAAACACCGGTGAATATGCCCAATTTGGTAATAATCAAATGTTAGCAGTGGATCCTTATAGTGGTGAAACACGGCGGTTTTTAACCGGCCCTATTGGTTGTGAAGTGACGGGAGTGACTATGACGCCAGATCTTAAAACGATGTGGGTCAATATTCAGCATCCTGGCGAGGTTCCTGAGACTCTCAAACAAGCAGGGGTTAAGAAGTCACCAGCAAAACCTAATGCGGCGAGTAACTGGCCTGATAAGCACGCCAATGGTCGGCCTCGTTCTGCCACTGTTTTAATTACTAAAAATGATGGTGGTATTATTGGGACTTAGTTAATAGTGATTTTTTGAGTATTTTTATCAGCATACATATTGAAATCTGATACCGACATTAAGGTATCAATACTTTCACCATCATCAGGATAAACGGCGACACCTACACTCACGCCAACTTGAACAGAGTAACCATCAATGCTGACTCGTTTGGACAGTGACTCCTTAATTTTAATCGCTACTTCGTTGTTGACTAGATTCCCTTCCACTCTGTCATGTAACTTTTCTGATTGCTTCAGTTGCCCTGAATAAAGTTCAAACTGCTTTTTCTGAATGTCGAGTGATTCTGATTGTGACTTCAACTGCTGCAATTAATTATCGCGGGTTTCGTGTAGTAATTGTATTTGTTTATCATCATATTCCATTATGACGGCCTTATTAATTTAAGGTAATTTAATAAATAACTCACGGTAATGTTGTAACTCGCGAATGGAGTCTTTCACATCATCCATAGCTAGATGAGATGATTTCTTTTTAAAACTCTTTTCGACTTTAGGTGCCCAACGACGAGCGAGCTCTTTAAGTGAGCTTACATCAAGGTTACGGTAATGGAAGTAAGCTTCTAGCTCGGGCATGATACGGGCCATAAATCGACGATCCTGGCAAATACTGTTGCCGCACATAGGCGATACACCGGCAGGTACATGTTCTTTTAGAAAGTCTAATGTTTGTTGTTCCGCTTCCGCTTCAGTGACACGTGTTGCTTTTATGCGATCGACTAATCCAGAACCACCATGCTGACGGGTATTCCATTCATCCATGGCATCAAGAATTTCATCTGACTGATGAATGGCAATCATAGGACCTTCTGCAATAACATTTAAATCACCATCGGTTACAATAGTGGCAATCTCAATAATATAGTCGTTATTGGTATCTAGACCAGTCATCTCTAGGTCGATCCAAATCAGGTTTTTTTTACTCTTAGCCATAATAGATATCTTTAATTTGTATTATTTAAAATGAACTTCTTGCCTCTGATTGTATCAAAGGCTAGCTTAATATATCCATGCAATTTAAAGTATCATGGTTATAAGCGTATTTAAATAATTTAGCCGGACAACAATATGAATGAATTTACATGGATATTTCTAGCTGCTCTCTCATTGATGACGGGCATTGAACTTTGGTTATCATTAAGGCAAAGTCGCTATGTACATGCACATAGGAATGATGTGCCCGAAGCATTTAAAGAGCAAGTTGAATTGGCAGCACATCAAAAAGCGGCTAAATATACAGTGGCTAAGGGGAAATTTAACCGAGTAGAAAATATTTTTGCTGCGGTAATATTGCTCGCATGGACCTTAGGAGGCGGCCTTGCATTATTATCAGATGCTTGGAGTGCATTGGCTTGGTCAGAAATGACAACAGGTATCGTGTTCATGCTAAGTTTTTTTGTCATTGGTACACTTATCGACTTGCCATTTTCTTGGTACAAAACATTTGTTTTAGAAGACCGTTTTGGCTTTAACAATAATACGCCAGCTTTATTTTTAGCTGATATAGCCAAACAGACAGTATTAATGTTGTTAATTGGAGCACCTTTAATATGGGGCGCACTAACCTTAATGGAAACAACAGGTGAATATTGGTGGTTGTATTTGTGGGCAGCATGGATGGTTTTTGCTTTAGTGATGATGTGGGCATACCCTGCGTTTATTGCGCCCTTATTTAACAAGTTCACACCATTAGAAGATGAGCAATTAAAAGCACGTGTTGAAGGTTTATTAGCCAGATGTGGTTTTAAGAGTCAAGGCATTTATGTCATGGATGGTTCACGCCGAAGCGGTCATGGTAACGCTTACTTTACGGGGCTTGGTAACAATAAACGTATCGTATTTTTTGATACTTTATTGAATACTTTGGATGAAGATCAAATTGAAGCTGTATTAGCACACGAGTTAGGCCATTTCCGACGTAAGCATGTTGTTAAAAACATGGTGGTAATGTCGTTACTCAGTTTGATTGGCCTAGGAGCATTAGGCTGGGCCTCGGCAGAGACATGGTTTTATACTGGTTTAGGGCTAAGCTCTCAAGGAAGTGCAATGGCTTTAGTACTCTTTATGTTGGTCATTCCGGTCTTTAGTTTTTTCTTACACCCTATGATGACCGCGCTTTCACGTAAGTATGAATATGAAGCAGATGCCTATGCAGCATCGGTTTCAAGTAGTGATCATTTGATTCAGGCCTTAGTGGCTTTATATCAAGAAAATGCAAGTACGTTAACGCCTGACCCATTAGTCTCAGCTATTTATGATTCACATCCACCGGCTACTTTGCGGGTTGCTAATCTACAAGCCAATAATGGTTAAAATGTAGAACCTGCTTGTGATTTAACTTATTTCACCACAGAGCCACAGAGTTTGTATAGCTTTTCTCTGTGTCCTTCGTGTCTCTGTGGTGAATTCTATATTACTCAACAGCTTGCCTTATGGTTCGACAGACTCACCATGAACGGAGAAATGAAATTCATCGTGAGCGGATAAGTAGAACCTGCTTGTGATTCCACTTTGGTATATAACGTTTTATTGAATACTTATTTGATTGCGACCATTTTCTTTCGATTGGTATAAGGCTTTATCTGCACGATCAATAATACCTGCGGGTAAATCATGTTTGTTTTTCATGCTAATGCCGACTGATACGGTAACTTGGTCGATAACTTCATCATGACCTCTTCTCTTAATGCGGCTATTTGCTAGGTGAACTCTAATAGTATCAGCAATTTTGACTGCTTTTTGTTCTGATGTGTTTGTGATTAATAAGGCCATTTCTTCGCCACCATAGCGGGCTGACATGCAATGTTCCCCAGAGTATTTTTTTAATAACTCGGCAAAAAATTGAATGACTTTATCTCCTACAAGATGACCATAGCTGTCATTTATATTTTTAAAATGATCGAGGTCAAACAAAAGAAGAGCGGTATCAGTATTTGTATTTTGGCAGACTTCATTTAGCTCATGATTGAATGCGCCGCGGTTTAATAAACCTGTTAATGCGTCTGTTCGTGCAGATTCTTTAACCGCTTCAAGCTCTTGTTTGAGCTGGGTTATTTCTTGTGATGATTGTTCTAAACTTTGTTTTAAGTCATTACTCGTTTCAGACATTGTTTGTGTATCAGCAAGAATATTACCGATTAATATTTTTAGACCATCGATATCCTTACAATCTTCTAATGCCATTTGAGAATCATTAAAACCAGATAGACATTGATTAGTTGTTGATTCAACATTATTGATATTACTTAAAGTGTTATCTACAACAATCTTGATACCATTATTAGTGTTCTCCAGTCTATCAGGCATGTCCATCAACACATATTTTTCGTAGAGATGCTGTGCTATTTCAGCGCTGATAACATCGGTGTTGATTAAAATGGTATCAATAGCATCTGATAGCGCTATATTCTCTCCTGAGACATATTCATACCAAAGGGCATAATTAACGGGGTTGACGGCAGCCTTGTGTTTGTTAATTAAAGGCAATGCTAGCCGGAGGTTTTCAGCAGCCTGTGGGACTTCTTCATTGTAAAATGGAGGATAGGAAGATTGTCTGGTCACTGTAAACGTCCTTGGAATCTAAAATAAACAGGTATTGTATATGACAATTGAATGCCTCAAAAGTTACGCTCACTTATAAGTGATGTAAATGGGTTTCCGTGAATTTTGTGATGAAGTTCAGAAAACCCCTTTTGCTAGGAAATGAAGAACATGGTCAATAACTACTTTGCTATTCATCATGAAAGTATGTGTAACAGGTAATTCAATATGATCTGACATTCCTTCTATCTTGCTACTTTCAACAGAGACTTTACCATCATTTGGTTTTGCTAGTATAGAGGAAAGAATAGGGTTGAAACTACGTGTTCCAGCAATAATACCTAATTCAAAGTCTACGGCCCCTAGACTATTGGGAACACTTTTCTGCGCTGTACCAAGCTGCATCCCAGCGGGACCATTGATTAATTTAAACCCTGGCATACTGCCTAATTTGTCGACAATCTGTGAACCTTTATTAGGTGGGCCAAGCATAACAACACGGCCCATATTTTCAATCTTGTTTTTACTTAAATATTGCCTGACTAAAATACCCCCCATTGAATGTGTAACAAAATGGATCTTTGCGTCTTTAGGGCAGGTATCAATAGCTTTTACGATGGCATCATTAGCTAACTTCTCAATAGGGTGTTTCGTGGAGGGGTAAGCTATATTAATAGTGTTGTAGCCTGCCTCATTGAGTGCCAGTGATAAGGTTTCCATTGAACGGTCACTTCTTGCTAAACCATGCAATAAAATGACACATCCATTTGAGTGAGCTTGAGCTGAGCTTAGTATTGTCATGAATAAAAATATTTTAGTAAGTTCATTTGGATTGCTTCATTTTATGTTGTGCTATTAATTGCAGCCTGCATGTAACAGAATAAGATTTAGATGTGTGAACCATGATAGTTACTTTTTAGATCTTATTTGTGGCTTCTAAAGCAATTTTCTTTGCCGCATTAAAGTCACTCTTACCGCTGCCTAATTTAGGGATTTCATTCACCTGAATTAATCGTGCCGGAACCATTAGGCTGATGAGACCAGAGTCTGAGATGTTCTGTTTAAGAGCGGCCTCTTCAATATGACCGGCATAAAGTAACACTACTTTTTCACCTTTTTTGTCATCGGGTACGGTTGTGGTTAATATTTCAATATCTTCTGGGAGAGTTGGATTAATAACTGCTTCGATGGCGCCCAAACTAATCATTTCACCACCAATCTTGGCAAAGCGAGAGTAGCGATCAACAATAACTAAGAAACCGTCTTTATCTATATGACCTTTATCTCCCGATTTATACCAACGTTGGCTATCTAGCTCGATAATGACTTCAGCTGTTTTATCTGGATCATTTAAGTAACCCTGCATCACTTGGGTGCCGCCAATCAGAATTAAACCATCTTCTCCAGTCGCTAAACTTTCCATGCTGACAGGGTCAACGATGCGAACACTACTGCCTGGTAACGGTAAGCCAACGGTGCCTTTTTTGTCACCGGTTTGCACACGCCAGTCAGCGGCAAGACGATCAGGAATGTTTACAGTTGCCACTGGCGTTGTTTCTGTCGTGCCATAACCTTCATAAATTGTTTTGCCAAACTTGAGGCTGAAACTATCTTGTATTTCTGGGGTGAGGCGTTCAGCACCAGCTACGATAATACGTAATGAATCTAGCATTAAGGGATGAATACGGCGGTTTTTGTTAAATAAACGCAAGAATGTCGAGGTGGCACAGAAAATAGTCGCCTGATGTTGGCTTATACCTTTAGCGATATTCAGTACATCGGTTGGATCTGGATGACATATTGCTGGTACACCTTCAACCATTGGCAATAAGCCGGTGACGGTTAAACCAAAGGCATGAAATAACGGTAGGCTAGCAACCATGACGTCATCATTACGAGTATCTAATACATCGGACACTTGTTTGATATTACCCATAATATTCTGATGGCTCAGTACGACACCTTTAGGCTCTCCTTCACTGCCACTAGAGAATAAAATAGCAGCGGGTGAGTGAATGCTCACTGATTCGCCGAATATATTAATAAGCCATGAGCTGGGTAAGAAATATGTTGATAGCAGTGTTATAGCTTGTTCAGGCTTAGTGATTTTTTGGTGAATATCTTCTAGATAAATAGGTCTTGCTAGAGCAAAAAGATCATCAAGTTCAACACCTTTCTGGGCCAGTTTTTTAATAAATTTACGTGAGGTGTAAATCGTTTTTATTTCAGCCTTAGTAATGGCTGATAACAATGAAGCAATATTACTGGTGAAATTTAGATTAATGACTGTTTTACCACTAATAAATGCCCCCATATTGGCCAGTAAACCAGCACTACTCGTGGGTAGTAATAAACCAATATTCTGTTCTGGACTTTGTTGTTTGAACCGGCGAGAGAATAGCAGAGCTGCTGTCAGAGCTTTACGGCGAGACAAGGTACTATTTGTTTGAATATCTGTTAAACAGTCTGCTTGTCCATTTTGTTTAACACGATCAATCCAAGCATGAGCAATAGGAGCTAAAGTGTTGGTGTAACTTTGCCAAGTATCTATAGATAAATCAAAAACGGCACTTTTTACCGACGATGCTGAGGAGTTAACGCGAAGAGGGCGACCAAAGGCAACAATGATGTCTCTACGAAGACTATTTGTTTGGCGCAGTGATTGTAAATTATCACTTGAACGAGAAAATCGACTGCCCCATAAACCGTGAAGGTAAAAAGGTAAAATAATGCCATCAACATCTTCGATACAACGTTCAAAACCCGTTTTGAATTCACCCAATTGACCATTTCTACTGATAGCGCCTTCTGGAAACAGACAAATAACATCACCTTGTTTCAAACGTGTATTGATTGCTTCTAACGCACTTTTACTACCGGCACTAGAGATAGGAATAACCCCAAAGAGATCTAAAAACCATGTTAAATACCAGCGTTGATAATATTTATTTTCCATTACAAAACGGACTGGACGTGGGCTAGCAATTTGGATCATTGCCCAATCTAACCAACTCACATGGTTACCTAGCATTAACACTCCACCTTGTGATGGCATATTGTCAAAGCCTTGCACATTGACTCGATACTTGGTGGAAAATATAGCACCAAACATATAGCGAACTAATGATTGAGGCAGTTTCCAAACGGTGTATGTTGCCCCCAGTAAAGTGACTATGGTGAGCAGGTTGAGGATAACTTTACTGTGTGTTCCGGTGAAAGAAAAGGCCACGGTAATTGCTAGAAAGCTGAGCATTACGACATTTTGTACCCAGTTGTTACCCGCGAGGACGGTACCTAATTGTTCAGAGCGAGCATGAAATTGAATCAATGAGTTTAGTGGAATAATAAATAGGCCACCAAAGAAACCAAAAGCAAGAATATCGAAAGAAAGTAACGGTAATGATGAGAGTTGAGGCAGTAGGAATAGTGTTATCACCATGCCTAATGCACCAACAGGAATAAGTCCTGTTTCAATATAGTTTTTCGATATTTTCCCTGCAAACAAGGACCCAACAACGATGCCCAAACCCGAACATGCAAGTAGCCCTTGAATAACGATGGTGCTATTCACCGCCAAAATTTCTTTAGCAAAAGCTGGGAAGGTAGCCAATACAACTTGAGATACACCCCAGAAAACAGATAAGCCAATAATGGACAACCAAATAACGGAATCAGCACGAATTAGTTTGAGGTTTGATCGTAATGCTTTGCCAGTTCGATATTGTGGCCAATTAAATGGATCTGACGTAGTTAACGGTTCAATAGAAGGTAATTTGAAAGCAAAGTAGAGTTCTAACAAGCTTCCTACAACGAGTAACCAACCTATGGGAGCAATTATCTGAATAATGTCTGCTTCAGTAGAAAATGTTTTATTCACCAAGGCGTTTTCAAATAATATCGAGAAGACAAACATGCCTAATAATATGGCAACAATGGTGGTGGATTGAACAAAACTATTGGCTGTAGCTAAATTATGTTTGCCAGCGATTTCACGGATATAACCATATTTAGCGGGAGAATAAAAAGCACTTTGAGTTGCGAGCATGAACGTCATGGCAAAGGCGAGTTCAAACCAGCCAAAATAATAGGATATCGTGATAATTAACGTTAATATAACTGCAGAAAATGCAGCCCACTGCATAATTATTGGTTTTTTGAACCTGTCGGCTAAAAATCCTGATGGGGTAAACATTAAAATAAAAGGCAGCAAGATTAAGCCATTAATGATGGCTGTTAAGATAACTTGAGTAGAGCCATCATAGACCTTAAAAACAGTGTTCTGGATGATTATCTTGTGGCCTAAATCGACAAAGGCATTAAGAAAAAGCATCGATATAAAAGCGAAGAAACCTGTTGTTTTAAGAAGTGAATTCATTTTTAATATATTGTAAGTTTTAGCTATTTATACTGGGATAGTTTAGGTATACAGGCGTCCTACATATTGAATAATGTTGGCAGACCATTTATTTATCATCCTTGATTATATGGGCTTTTATTTTACTTTTATGTTGTTTTTATTTTTCTGACAGTCTGACTGCTAAGACATCACATTTAGCATGATGTAAAACTGCATTGGCAGTAGAGCCTAGTAATAATTGAATACCATGGCGACCGTGTGAACCAATAATAATGAGGTCGACATTATTTTCTTTAGCTAATCTAACAATATCATGACTTGGGTTGCCAAATTCAACCCATTGGTTTTCTGTTGGAATAGCAAGGGGGGAAGCAGCGGAAGTAATATTTTTTTTGCCAGATTTTAGCATGGCATCACGCATGTCCATATCAATACTAATCATGGGTTCATAAGCAAAATCAGCAATTGGAAAGTCTTCAATAATATGGCAAATACTTAACTTTGCTTGATTACTCTGTGCGAGTTCTTTAGCGCGAGCTAAGACTTGTTCATTATGTTCAGAAAAATCAGCTGCGATTAAAATGTGATGATAATTAGCCATATTGATCCCTCATTAAAATAAAAAGGGTAGATAACTATCTACCCTTTGTTGGTCTTATTTCTCGCTTTCTAAGAAGCGCTCAGCATCTAAGGCCGCCATACAGCCTGCACCGGCAGATGTAATAGCCTGACGATAGATTTGATCTGATACATCACCAGCAGAAAATACACCAGGAATACTTGTTTGAGTACCTTGTGTTTGTGTGATGTAGCCATGGTCCATATCAAGTTGACCATCAAAAATAGCTGTATTTGGTGAATGACCAATAGCGATAAATACACCTTGAACTTGAACTTCTTGAGTACTGTCATCTAATGTGCTTTTCACACGCAAGCCTGTTACGCCTGCATCATCACCTAATACTTCATCAAGTTGCGAGTTCCATAGGATTTCAACATTACCTTCTTCAGCTTTTTTGATGAGTTGTGCACTTAAGATCTTTTCAGAACTAAATTTATCACGACGATGAACGACCGTTACTTTTGAGGCTATATTAGATAGGTATAAGGCTTCTTCAACAGCAGTATTACCGCCACCAATAACAGCAACAGGTTGATTTTTATAAAAGAAGCCATCGCAAGTCGCACAGGCGGACACGCCACGACCTTTAAATGCTTCTTCAGAGTCCATGCCTAAGTATTTTGCAGATGCGCCTGTGGCAATGATTAATGCATCAGCTGTGTATTCGCCTGCATCACCAATTAATTTAAATGGACGCTGGCTAAGATCGGTTGTGTGAATGTGGTCAAACACAATATCAGTACCAAAACGTTCAGCATGGCGCTGCATGCGTTGCATTAACTCTGGTCCTTCAACACCTTGATCATCACCTGGCCAGTTATCAACATCTGTTGTTGTCGTTAATTGGCCACCTTGTTCAATACCAGTGATTAAAACAGGTTCAAGTGCAGCACGGGCGGCATAAACCGCAGCAGTGTAACCTGCAGGGCCAGATCCAAGAATTAGTAAGCGACAATGTTTGCTCTCAGCCATGTTGAACTCCAATATTTAGTTTAATCAGCTTAGAGTACTTCATTGCGAATGCTTTGGTAAAGCATATATCATTAAAAGCTGTGTTAAGATCTGGCGTTAATTTGTTGGCATTATTGGAAATATTACTTTGGCACAAGCAACACGACTAAAGGAAAATGATAAGCAAAAAGTAGCTTCAGGCGCAGTTAGTTTTCGTTTGCGTGAAGCTGCACTAATATTGGCTTTGGCATTAGCAGCTTATCTTCTATTATCTTTATGGTCATATAACCCAACAGACCCCGCATGGACAACAACGGGAACAAATGACCTGATTGCTAATCGTGGTGGAATAGTTGGCGCATGGATAGCCGATATGTTGTTGTTTATATTCGGTATTCCCACGTACTTATCACCATTGATGCTTGGTTTTAGTGGCTGGCTTTTATTTAGCTGGGGCAAAACAGCTGATTCTGAAGGTGCATTACACTTTTGGATCATTAAAGCCGTTGGATTAATGATGGCCTTGGCTTCTGCCAGTGGTTTATCAACATTGAGCTTGGCGCAATATGTTGCTTTTTTACCAGAGGGTGCGGGTGGTATTTTAGGACAAGTTGTAGGTTATGGTTTTGAATCAATATTTGGCTCGTCTGGTACGAGTTTATTATTACTGGCCTTGTTATTAACCGGCGTCACTTTGTTTACGGGGTTATCTTGGTTGATGGTTATTGACCGTCTGGGTGCGATGACAATGACCGTAATGGTTGTTATTTCTCGTTGGATCCGTGAATTCAAATCTGAGCTAATGGTTAAGCGAACCAAGCAACAGCGTGAAGAGTCTTTCCGTGAACAGAATGATAAACTCCTCAAACGTGAAAAAGTACGAGTAGAGCCTACTATCCAGATCGCTGCACCTAGCAAGCGAGAAGAAGAAGAGCGTCAAGTTCCTTTATTTGAATCTACGGAAGCAGGGGCCATGCCTGCACTAGCTTTACTGGATATGGCAGAAGCAAGTAAAGGTGGTTATAGCAAAGAGGTATTGCAGGCTTTATCCCGTCAGGTTGAACTTAAGTTAAAAGACTTTGGTGTTGAAGTACAAGTTGTTGAAGTACAGCCTGGCCCAGTTGTGACACGATTCGAATTACAACCTGCCGCAGGAATCAAGGTCAGTCGAATTTCAGGTTTAGCAAAAGATTTAGCACGCGCACTATCTGTTAGCAGTGTTCGGGTTGTAGAGGTTATACCGGGCAAACCCGTTGTCGGTTTAGAAATTCCGAATGAACATCGAGATATCGTTCGTTTGCGTGAAATTCTTGGCTCGCCAGAATATGAGAAAAGTAAGTCTGTCTTAATGATGGCTTTGGGCAAAGATATTGCTGGCCGTCCTGTGTCTGCAAATCTAGAGAAAATGCCACATTTGCTGGTGGCAGGTACAACAGGCTCAGGTAAATCGGTGGCAGTAAATGCCATGATTTTAAGTCTTTTATATAAGGCAACGCCTGAGCAAGTTCGCATGATTATGATTGACCCCAAAATGTTGGAGTTATCTGTATATGAAGATATCCCTCATTTATTAACGCCGGTTGTGACGGATATGAAAGAGGCTGCAAATGCCTTACGTTGGTGTGTGGCTGAAATGGAACGTCGATATCCGCTTATGGCGGCGATGGGTGTGCGAAATATTGCTGGCTTTAATAAAAAGGTTCAGGATGCCATTGATCGAGGTGAGCCCATTGTAGATCCAACCGTTGATCTTGTTGATGGAGAGCCTCCAGTCACTTTAGAACCACTTCCTTTTATTGTCGTTGTCATTGATGAATTAGCTGACATGATGATGGTGGTAGGTAAGCAGGTTGAAGAGTTGATTGCACGTTTGGCACAAAAAGCACGGGCATCAGGTATCCACCTTATCCTTGCCACACAAAGACCTTCTGTAGATGTGATTACTGGGCTTATTAAAGCAAATATTCCAACACGCATGTCTTTCCAAGTATCTTCACGAATAGATTCACGAACAATCCTTGACCAAATGGGGGCTGAGCAATTATTGGGGCAAGGGGATATGTTGTATCTCGCTCCTGGCACAGGCATTCCTGAACGTGTTCATGGTGCTTTTGTTGATGATCATGAAGTACACCAAGTTGTGAACTTCTTGAAAAAGAATGCTCAACCTCGATATCTGGAAGAGATTACCCAAGATCACTCGACTGATGATGCGAGTGATTCGATTGCTGATGCCAGTGATGGTGAAAAAGATATCTTATATGATCAAGCGGTACAGATTGTTACAGAGAGTCAACGAGCATCAGTCTCTGGTGTGCAGCGACGTTTGAAGATTGGTTACAATCGAGCCGCTCGTATTGTTGAAGCGATGGAAGCTGCCGGTGTGGTCTCTGCGATGCAAGGTAATGGTAGTCGAGAAGTATTAGCGCCACCACCACCGCGAGGAGATTAAGGTGAAGCTGTTTTTTCGAGTAGCGACACAGCTCGGCTTAATCAAAGCTAAAATACCTAAAAAGATTCCGTTTATTGCCATTTATACTTTATTGATCTTAGATCATTTAATGCGAAAAGTAACAAGCTTGGAAGGAATTAAGGAAGAGATAAATACCTATCCAGAAGATACTCATCGTGAAGGGTTTGTTTGTAAAGGAATGTCAGTGTTTGTAGCTGAATTTCCTACATTTGAATTATTAAAACAAGGCATTGAGCAACAATTTGACAACAATGGTGGTCGAAGTGGGGCAGAGAGTCATCGTGACTCAATGGAAAGGCTGGAGTCCAACTATGACGAATAAAAAATGCTTGCAGACTATTTTTGCAATAATCGTGATGACTTTATCGTTATCACTATCGGCAGCAGAGTCTGCAACAGACAAGTTAAATCAATTTGTACAAAACGTAGTGACATTTAAGGCTAAGTTTACTCAAACTGTGTTGGATGCACGTGGTCAAGTATTGGAAGAAGCACAAGGCTTTTTTGTCTTAGAACGACCGGGTAAGTTTCGTTGGGACTATGACCTACCGTATCCACAACATATCATTGCTGATGGTCAACGGATCTGGTTTTATGATGTGGATCTTGAGCAAGTAACCGTCAAATCACAGCTGGATGCCTTGGCAGACACACCAGCAAGTTTGTTATCGGGTGAAACATTACCTGAAGAGAAGTATTTACTTACAGATATCCCTTCTGAAGATGGTTTGTTATGGGTAGAACTTATTCCTAAAGATGTGGATTCAAACTTTCAAGCAGTCACGCTTGCATTTGATCAGCATGGATTGAATCAAATGATTATGAAAGATAGCTTTGACCAACAAACTAGACTCGTTTTTAGCCAAACCTCCGAAAACTCGGAATTATTGGCAAATGTTTTTTTATTTACACCACCATCTGGTGTTGATGTCGTAGGTGAAACGGGCCTGTGATAGAGCAGCAAACACTACAACTTCAGGTTTAGAATATGGGGCTTTTTGACAATATTGATGACTTAGCAGGAAGGCCTCTTGCTGATCGGATGCGGCCTACGTCCTTAGATGGCTATATCGGACAGAAACATCTCTTGGCGGAAGGTAAACCCTTACAACAAGCTATTTCATCGGGCCATCCTCATTCAATGATTTTCTGGGGGCCACCTGGTACTGGGAAAACGACACTGGGAAAATTGATCGCGGGTTATTGCGATATGGAATTTATAACAATTTCTGCAGTATTGGCTGGCGTTAAAGATGTACGTGCTGCAGTGGCAAAAGCACAGCAACTTCAACAAGAGCAAGGTCGACGAACGCTACTATTTGTTGATGAAGTACATCGCTTTAATAAATCTCAACAAGATGCCTTTCTACCCTATGTTGAAGATGGCACGTTTACTTTTATTGGTGCAACAACAGAAAATCCTTCCTTTGAACTGAATAATGCACTGTTATCACGAGCGCGTGTTTATGTTTTGCAATCACTTCAAAGCAAGGACCTACGCGAAATTATTGACCGTGCAATGTTAGATACTGAGTTGGGCGTTGCTGATCGAGACATTGAATTATCTGAAGACCTACGAGATCAATTAGCTGATGCAGTTGATGGTGATGGTAGACGCGTTTTAAACCTATTAGAAATCGCCATTGATTTAGCGGATAGTAAAGGTCAACAACAAGTTGAGGAAAATGATTTAGCTGAAGTATTGTCTGGCACGCTGCGTCGTTTTGATAAAGGCGGAGAAGCTTTTTATGACCAGATCTCAGCATTACATAAGTCAGTACGGGGCTCATCTCCTGATGGTGCTTTATATTGGTTATGCCGAATGTTAGATGGCGGCTGCGATCCTGTTTATTTAATGCGTCGTATTGTACGTATGGCATCAGAAGATATCGGAAATGCGGATCCTCGTGGTTTACGCATTGCACTTGATGCATGGGAAAGCTTTGATAAATTAGGTCGCCCAGAAGGCGAACTAGCCATTGCCCAAGCAGTTATCTACTTAGCAAGTGCACCTAAGAGTAATGCGGTTTATACGGCATTCAATGCGGCGATGCATGATGTGCGAAGCCAAGGTTCAGCCGAAGTGCCTATTCACTTACGAAATGCACCAACAAAATTGATGACCGAACTGGGTTATGGTAAAGAATATCGCTATGCTCATGATGAACCTGATGCTTATGCTGCTGGAGAAAATTACTTCCCTGACAATATGGAGCAACGACAGTATTACCAACCAGTTAATCGAGGTTTGGAAATTAAGATTGCTGAAAAATTGCAGCGTTTGAAAGTTTTAGATAAACAAGCCAAAAATAAATAAAGACAAGATCCTAACAGCTGTCGGAAATAACGACGCAAATCACTGGCGGCAAAAAGCAGTGTGACGAAGGAGCAGCGCTTTTTGACATCCGAGTAAATTTGCTTGTTAGCCTTACTTATTCGATTTCAAGGCTCTTGAATCGGAGGCCCTTATAGAAGTCTGATAATTCTTTTGGAAGTATCGCTGTCGATTCCCCTAAAGGGTAGATATAGGCTGTTCCGATACGTATCACCACCTCGGGCCGCTCGGGATGAAGGCAAGCTATATCATAACCCTTCATTGGAAGGAAGAACACATATTTGCTTTTTCCAGAAAAATCTATTCTGCGGCAATCGGCACCACCAATGCTGATTTTGGAAATATTATATTTTTCCACATAAAAATTCTCTTCATGGTGCTTTTTAGCAAGACTTACCATTGAAGTAAGTTTTCCGTCGGCATCCTTAACCACATCAAAATTGTTCAGAGAAAAGCTTTGGACAAAAGCAACTGCACTTTCCCCTTTCATGAACTTTGAAAAGTTCAGGTAGGAAAGGACGTTCTCTTCCTCAGAGTCAGATAGATCTTTGAATCTGTAGTCATAGTGCCTCGGAGGAAGTATTGTAAACCCGTGGCCAGCATAGTGATTATCAACACTTATCATTTCATATGTATTCTTCCATTCTTCTTGCTCATCCTTATTGAGTTCTTCTGGCCTAACAAGCGATATGACCATTTCTCCATGAGGAGCATGCTTTGTGATCCACGATTTACAGTAATAACAGAATGGTCGAGGTTGAAATATAGTTTTTTCCCTCATTAACTCATCTGCCGTGAGAACGACCACATACTTTTCCTTGCTTTTTTCCGTAATGGGCAGCTGACCTCTAAGTTTGAATTTAAAGCCAGTAAAGAAAGAAGACCATTCACTTATTGGCTGGAATCGTCGTGGGTCACTAATCTGTACAATATTGTAATTTTTATCCAACGTTATAAGTACAGGATAAAACATATATTCAAGTGGACCCTTGCTCGAATCAAGCGGATAACTTTCAATTTTTACGTGATACGACTGTGTAGATGCAGGCAACCTGAAAGCCTTGAAGCTACTTTTTCCAGAGTCAAACAAAAAAGTCGGCGAGTTTTCATCTATTCGGAATTTTTTCGATCGTCCTATACCTATGCTTTCATAGTTGAATCCATCCATACTTTTACAGCAAATAAGAGCTTCTTTATAGGATGTTGTCGTTGCTTTATAAGTAGGTGCGCAGCCGGATAATTGAAGCGCTAAACATGCTACCAAGACTATTAAGATTAATGGTGGTTGTTTAACGAAGTGCACTATTTTCTACCTCATTAGGGTCCAGGCTAACTTGTTATTAAGGGAAATAAAAATACCTTGTAATTTTTACTTATATACCGAGTAAATTTCCTAATAATACGATATTAAGCCTATAAACAAGGAATAATTCCGAATCTTGAAACTGTGATTTGACTATACCTTAACATCATTGGTGGTGAGATAAATATCATAACGGGTATTTTTACTTTCAATGCTGGTGGTCGGCTTTTGCTCGCCAACAAATGGCGCTGATTTTGGACGTTTAACAACAACTCGTTTGCTAGCAGTCATTCTTGCCGTAGTAAGTAGTTGCTCACTATCACTATCTGGCCCAGCAAGCTGATGTAATAGTCGCATGTCTTTTTTAACTAAGGCTGACTTTTCTCGACTTGGATACATAGGGTCCATATAAATCACTTCAGGATGCTGCTGTGTATTGAGTGTATTCAGATAGTCACTGGCATCAGAATTGTGCACAGTCATACGTGCAATCACCTCTGCAATTTCTGGAGCATCACTAGCTCGAGTCAGTGCATCTTCAAGCAAGATGGCAATAAGTGGATTACGTTCTAATAAAGTAATATGACAGCCTAGGTTGGCAAGAACAAAGGCATCACGCCCAAACCCTGCTGTAGCATCTATAACGCTTGGTGTTGCCCCTTTTTTGAGTCCAATTGCTTTAGCCAGGGGTTGGCCTCGGCCACCACCAAACTGTCTGCGGTGAGCATTTTTACCTGCTACAAAGTCGATATATATCGGGCTTCCTAAATCAGGAGCTCGTATTTCTATCGTTTTCTGATTAATGACCAATTGAACGATATTAATATCAAGTGTCGATAGGTGGATATTTAGACGCTTCGCAAGCGTGTGTGCAAGTGATTGGCGCTCAGGTAGATCACTATCGACGGCAATGGATAACTCATTAGTCATAGGGTATTTAAATCACTGCAACAAATAGATTAGCTGGAATTATACGTGGAGCAAGATTATAGACCAATAAAGCGTCCAAATGCTCGACTACCTTTACCTGTTTCGATTACTTTTTCGACAAGATAAGATTCTGTATTGATGACTGAAACACTACCATCTCCCCAGTTTGTGACGTAAACAAATTTGCCATCGGGGGTGATATCGATCCCTTCAGGCGAGTCGCCTACATCAACGGTACTGATTATCGATGGATTTACTGTATCGACTATTGAAATAGTACTGTCGTCTTGATTTGTTACATATAGGTGCTGACCATCGGGGCTGACAACTGCGCAATAAGGCCATGAGCCAACATTGATGGTGCTTGTAACGGACGCTGTTTTGATATCAATGACACTGACATCACTAGAGCGAACATTAACACTATAGAGTGTGTTTCCATCAGGTGATAAGGCCAGACCAAAAGGTGCTGTGCCTACCGAAATAGTGTGTAATATTTTGAGGGTGTTTGTATCGATAATCATCACGTTATTATCATCGCGATTAGCAACATAAAGCTGCTGACTATTAACTATCATTCCGGCAGGAGAGTTGCCAACGGGAATCGTGGCGATGATTGTTTGTGTAACGCTATCAACAACACTGATTTTATGTTCATACCAATCAGCAATATAGACGAGAGAGCTATCATTACTTGTGGTGATACCGACAGGACCGACACCGACAGGAATATGGGCAATAACATTCAAGGTGTTTGTATCTAAGATACTGATGTCCTGACCTTCAGGATTGCTTATAAATGCCTTGTGAGACTGCTCACTGATGGCAATACCTGCTGGACGATGACCAACATCAATTGTTTTGATGACTTGTTGGCTTTGAGTATCAATAACGCTGAGATCATCACTAAGTTGATTGGTGATGAATGCGTAGGGAGGATGTTGTGCTCCGCATGAGCTAAGTAGCATAGTGAAGCTAATAAAAAAGGCGACCTTTAAAAAGGCCGCCTTTAAAAGTATCAAGCTAAAATGCTTTGGCACTTATTTTTCCATAATTACTTTTAAGTTTTCTAGACCTGCTGTGATAACACCTTTAATTGAGTTAACAGCGTCTTTATCACTTTGACCTTCTGGTACTGGAGGGTTATCCATGAAAGAACGGTAGAATTTAGATTTCCATTGAACTTCACTACCGCCATCTACAGCTTTCACAGTGAGCCATGATTTGTATGTTGCAACTGGTAATGTGAAGTAAGGTGTATCTTTACTATTAAATGTGATTGTTTTAACAACAGACATATCTGTAATTTTGTATGTCAGCATCATTTTTTCATCATCAGCTTTAATTAATTCTTCTGTGATTGTTGGGTTGCCTTCAGATGCAAGCGTTAAAACACGTGTTGTATCGCCTTTTAACTCTGTACTTGCTACTGCTGGATGCCAGTTATGTAGGCCGCCAAAATCTTTAACCATAGCCCATACTTTGTCAGGAGAGGCATTGATTGTTATTTTTTCTTTTACTTGCTGGCGACTAGGGCCATGTGCAGATGAAATCATTGGCAAAGCAACAAGTGCTGCGGCAATAAAAACTAAAAATTTCTTCATTATTTCTCTCCGTTAATTGCGGTGTTTTTTATAAGTATGAGCATACAATGAGAGCATTAATATGCATTAAAAGTTCCCATAACTAGAAACTGGTGGCAGGTACTGTAGCTGAAAGGCGATCATTTTTCCACAAGCAGATTTGACTTAATCGTCCATATTACTGAAAATTAACGTCCTTTTTTGTAACTATATTCATTTGATGGAGAACTAAGTGCCACTGATCAAAATCAGGGATTTGCACTTCAATCGTGGTGACAGGGCGATTTTCGAAGGGGTAAACATAGATATTTACCGTGGAAAAATCACCGCCATTATGGGACCAAGCGGCACCGGTAAGACAACTTTATTGCGCTTAATTGGTGGGCAATTGCGCCCAGACCGCGGCACAATTGAAGTCGATGGCCAAGATGTGCATAAACTTTCCCGCTCAGAATTGTATGAATTACGTAAACGTATGGGAATGCTTTTTCAAAGCGGCGCATTACTGACAGATATTACTGTATTCGAAAATGTTGCATTTCCATTGCGCGAACATACTGAATTACCTGAAAGTATGATCCGTGATTTAGTATTAATGAAATTACAAGCCGTTGGTTTACGAAATGCGCGTGATTTGATGCCTGCTGAATTATCAGGCGGAATGGCAAGACGTGCTGCCTTAGCAAGAGCAATAACATTAGATCCGATGATGGTCATGTATGATGAACCGTTTGCAGGGCAAGATCCCATCTCGATGGGAACGATCGTCAATTTAATTCATCGAATGAATGAATCTATGGGTTTGACAAGTATTATCGTATCGCATGATGTCATCGAAACAACCGAAATAGCAGATGTTATTTATTTGTTATCAGGTGGTAAGGTGATTGAGACTGGTTCACCAGTTCAATTGAAACGATCATCTTCTCCATGGGTTCAGCAGTTTATGCAAGGTCTACCAGATGGGCCGGTGCCATTTCACTATCCAGGTGCTAGTTTGGCTGAAGAACTATTAAATCGAGAGGGTGAAGCATGATTGAGGTAATTCAGAATCTTGGCCGCTGGGGTTTAGGGCATATCGAATGGCTTGGACGTGGGAATATATTTTTGTTCCGTGTGTTAGGTGGCCTTCCTAGCCTGTTTTTACGCTTTCCATTGGTTATACAGCAACTACATTCAGTGGGCGTATTATCATTGATGCTTATTCTGATCGCAGGCTTATTTGTTGGTATGGTGCTGGGCCTTCAAGGGTATAATACTTTAGTTGATTTTGGTGCTGAAGAATCCCTTGGGGTAATGGTATCTTTATCCTTAGTTAGAGAATTAGGCCCGGTAGTTTGTGCGCTATTATTTGCTGGCCGAGCTGGGTCTGCATTAACTGCAGAGATAGGGTTAATGAAAAGCACGGAGCAGCTATCAGGCATGGAAATGATGGCGGTTGATCCTATTCGACGTATTATTGCTCCTCGATTTCTAGCGGGTATAATTTCTATGCCATTGTTAGCAGCGGTTTTTAGCGCGGTCGGTATTATGGGTGGTTTTTTAGTCGGTCATGGTTTGCTGGGGGTCGATGATGGTGCATTTTGGTCGCAAATGCAGGTAAAAACAGATTGGTATGATGACGTATTGAATGGCGTGATTAAGAGTGTTGTTTTCGGTTTTGTGGTGTCTTGGATTGCATTATTTGAAGGTTATGATGCAACCCCAACATCTGAAGGGATAGGGCGAGCAACAACACGCACAGTAGTACATTCGGCGTTTGCTATTTTAGGGTTAGACTTTGTGCTAACAGCGCTGATGTTTGGAGAAGAGTAAATTATGCAAAGTAAAAGTACTGAAATTACAGTTGGAATATTTGTTGCTGTAGGTATCGCTGCACTGTTCGTTTTGGCGATGAAAGTGAGCAATTTCACTGAGTTTAACGATGAGGAAGGTTATCAAGTAGTTGCCGAGTTTGAGAATATTGGCGGGCTAAAAGTCAGATCACCCGTTACCATGGCTGGTGTTCGTGTGGGCCGAGTGTCTGACATAAGCCTTAGTTCAGAAACATATAATGCAAAAGTAACATTAACTTTATATGGAAAATTTAATACTATTCCAACGGATACGGCTGCGAGCATCTATACAGCAGGCCTACTAGGAGAGCAGTATATTGGCTTGGAGGCGGGTGCGGAAGATGACTATTTACAACAAGACGATATTATTGACTTAACACAACCAGCCTTAGTATTAGAGAAGATGATCGGTCAATTCTTATTTAGCAAGACAGAAGGTGAATAAAATGATCAAAAAACATATGGGACTATCGAGACTATATCTTATCTTGATGATGATGCTTTCACTTCTTATGCTGCCTACAACCGTTATTAGAGCTGAGACGGCAGTTGAACCTCAAGCCTTAATTCAGGATGCTACTGAAAGAATGTTACAGGCATTGAAAGACAATAAGACTGAATTAGAAGCAGACTCAAGCGTTATTTATGGTTTAGTTAAAGAAATTTTGATACCAAACTTTGATTTTGCCAAAATGTCGAAGTTAGCATTGGGGAAAAATTGGCGAAAGGCTTCTGATGTGCAAAAGACACGTTTTACTGAAGAGTTTCGATTATTATTAGTACGAACTTACTCTACAGCGATGCTGGAATATACTGATGAAAAAATTCACTTCCTACCATTTAAGGGTGACTTGAGTAAAAAGAAAGTCAAAGTGAAGATGGATGTTATACAAGCGGGTGGCCCATCCATCCCTATGGCAATGTCACTCTATTTGAATAGTGAAGGAGCATGGAAGGTGTATGACCTGAAAATTGATGGTATTAGTTTGGTAACAAATTATCGTTCGACCTTCGCGACTGAAATTCGTAATGATGGTATGGATAAACTGATTGATCGTCTTGCTAGTAAAAACGAAAAAGTAAAGGCATGAGCAAGGAACTCTATTCTTTAGTTTTGAGCCCCGAGAATAATTGTATTTTCGTTGGAGGTGAGCTTACATTTTCAACGGTGAATGAGATTTTGGCAAAAGCTGAAGATTTATTTAAATCAATTACTGATTGGGATATTGATTTGGCTGAAGTTGGTCGTAGTGATAGTGCTGGACTTGCACTATTAGTACATTGGATGCGGCAAGCTAACATGAGTAATAAAAAGATTGTTTTTCATAATATTCCTCAACAGATGTTAGCAATTGCTGCTGCCAGCGGTTTAGATGAATTACTTCCAATACAATAATATAAAACATGATGGAAAAATAGATGGATGCATTACAGATTAAAAAACTAATTGAAGCTGGTTTACCTGAAGCAAAAGTTGAAGTGCTCGGTGACGATGGCCAGCATTTTGATGCGATTGTTGAATGTGCTTCATTTTCTGGTAAGACGTTAATTGCACAGCATAAAATGGTTTATTCAACATTGGGTGATAGCTTTGAAGGTGCATTACACGCACTATCTTTAAAAACTTCTGCGCCGCGATAAACTCGGTAGCAAACTAAAATTTGAGACTGCATGGATAAATTAATTATCACAGGTGGAGGTCCTCTTGATGGGGAAATCCGCATTTCTGGTGCAAAGAATGCCGCCTTACCAATTTTAATGGGAGCCTTACTTGCTGATACGCCTGTAAGTATTGGTAATGTGCCTCATTTACACGATATTACAACAACATTAGAGTTGCTAGGTCGCATGGGTGTATCGCTTATGATTGATGAGCGTTCTGGTGTTGTGATCGATGCATCAACATTAACAGAGACAGAAGCACCTTATGACCTAGTTAAAACAATGCGTGCTTCTATTTTGGTATTAGGGCCTTTGCTTGCCAAGTTTGGTAAAGCAGATGTATCGCTACCAGGCGGTTGTGCGATTGGTTCTCGTCCTGTCGATTTACATATTCGCGGCCTAGAACAAATGGGAGCGGAAATAAAAGTAGAAAATGGCTATATTCGAGCAACAGATGGCGGCGGTTTAAAAGGTGCACATATCTTCTTTGACCAAGTTACTGTGACAGGTACAGAAAATCTTATGATGGCGGCAACGCTAGCAGAAGGTACGACCATCCTTGAAAATGCTGCACGTGAACCTGAGGTTGTAGATCTTGCCAATTATCTTAATAGTATGGGTGCAAAGATCAGTGGAATAGGGACGGCAACAATTGAGATTGAAGGTGTTAAATCTCTACAAGGTGCAAAACATAATATTCTGCCAGATCGTATCGAAACTGGGACTTATCTTGTTGCCGCGGCGATAACACGTGGCAAAGTAAAATTAAAAGATACCGATGCTAATCAACTAGAAGCTGTATTGCTTAAATTAGAAGAAGCAGGTGCTGATATTGAAGTAGGTGACGATTGGATTTCACTTGATATGCATGGCAAACAGGCTAAGGCAGTGAGCATCAGAACAGCACCATATCCAGCGTTTCCAACGGATATGCAAGCACAGTTTACTGCTTTAAATAGCGTTGCCGAAGGACAAGCAACCGTTGTTGAAACCGTATTTGAAAATCGTTTTATGCATGTGCAAGAGTTACAGCGTATGGGAGCAGATTTACAAATTGAAGGTAACACGGTTATGAGTAACGGCGTTACTAAGCTCACCTCGGCTCCTGTAATGGCAACAGACTTACGTGCTTCAGCAGCATTAGTATTAGCGGCATTAGTTGCCGAAGGTGACACGATGGTAGAGCGAATTTATCATATTGACCGCGGTTACGAATGTATTGAAGAGAAACTACAACAATTAGGGGCGAAAATTCGTCGAGTCCCTGGTTCTGTAAGGGGATAAAATGCCTAATATGTTAACTTTGGCTTTGTCCAAAGGACGAATTTTTAAAGAAACCTTGCCACTACTTAAAGCGGCAGGTATTGAACCGATTGATGATCCTGAAACAAGCAGAAAGTTGATTTTAGATACGAATCAACCAGATGTACGTTTAATTATTGTTCGTGCTTCTGATGTGCCTAGTTATGTTGAATATGGTGGTGCAGATATTGGTGTAGCAGGTAAAGATGTTTTACTGGAACATCCTGAAGCAGATCTTTATGAGCCTGTTGATTTGAGAATTGCATGCTGTAAGTTGATGACAGCAGGTCGAGTCAATGAAGAACCTATTAAAGGTCGCTTGAAAGTCGCAACGAAGTTTGTAGAAAGTACACGTCGATTCTATGCCCAGCAAGGTCAGCAGGTCGACATTATCAAACTTTATGGTTCGATGGAGTTAGCACCATTAGTTGGCTTAGCTGATCGTATCGTTGACGTGGTGGATACTGGTAATACTTTGCGAGCCAATGGACTTATTCCAATGGAACATATTGCTGACATTAGTTCACGCTTAGTCGTCAATAAAGCATCAATGAAAATGAAACATACACGGATTCAGCAATTTATCAGCCAGATTCGAGAAGCAGTTAAAGAGCAACAGAATGATTAATATTAAGCAGTTAAATAGTGGTGACAGTGATTTTCAGCAAAACCTAGATGCTTTACTTGCATGGGAATCGGTATCGGACACTGCTGTTACAGATACAGTAAAAGAAATTTTAGTTGACGTCAAAAAAAATGGTGATAAAGCAGTTATTGATTACAGTTGCCGTTTTGATCGCCTAGATGTGACAACGATGGCTGAGTTAGAGATACCTTTATCTCGTGCTCAGGCAGCATTAGGTATTATTCCTAAAGAGCAACGTGAAGCATTAGAAGCCGCTGCTGCTCGTGTTCGTAGTTACCATGAACATCAGAAGCAAGATTCATGGACTTACACCGAGGCTGACGGCACAGTCTTAGGTCAGCAAATTACAGCACTCGATCGTGCTGGTTTATATGTGCCAGGTGGTAAAGCTGCCTATCCTTCATCAGTATTAATGAATGCAATTCCAGCGAAAGTAGCAGGTGTTAAAGAGCTTATTATGGTGGTCCCTACACCTGATGGCGTAGTGAATGACTTAGTGTTAGCAGCCGCTGCTATTGCTGGTGTTGACCGTATCTTCACTATTGGTGGTGCACAGGCTGTTGCTGCATTAGCCTATGGTACAGAGACCGTTCCCCAAGTTGATAAGATCGTTGGTCCAGGTAATATCTATGTAGCCACTGCAAAAGGCATGGTATTTGGTACTGTTGGTATTGATATGATTGCTGGCCCTTCTGAGATTTTAGTCATTTGTGACGGTAAAACTGATCCAGATTGGATTGCGATGGATCTATTTTCACAAGCTGAACATGATGAGGATGCTCAATCAATTTTGATTTCACCTGATGCTGATTTTTTACAGCAAGTGAAAGAATCGATTGAACGTTTATTACCGACCATGGAACGCAAAGACATTATTTCAACATCGTTGAATGATCGTGGGGCTTTGATTCAAGTAAAAGATTTGGATGAAGCTGTTGAGGTATGTAACTTTATTGCTCCTGAACATTTAGAGTTATCTGTTGAAGATCCAATGACAATGTCTAAGAAAATACGCCATGCAGGTGCAATTTTTATGGGCCGCTATACTGCAGAAGCTTTAGGTGATTATTGTGCCGGACCTAATCACGTTTTACCCACTTCTCGAACAGCACGTTTTAGTTCGCCATTGGGTGTTTATGACTTCCAAAAACGTTCTAGTTTGATTCAAGTTTCAGAGCAAGGTGCTCAAAGCTTAGGTCAGATTGCATCAGTGCTTGCTAGAGGCGAAAGTTTAACTGCCCATGCACGTTCAGCTGAATATCGTCTAAAAGACTAATATGAGCCAGTTTTGGAGTCCAATTGTCCATGATTTGGACCCCTATGTGCCGGGAGAGCAACCTAAAGTTGCTAATCTTGTTAAGTTAAATACCAATGAAAATCCTTATGGACCTTCACCAAAGGTATTAGAAGCTATTCGTTTAGGGGTAAGTGACCAGCTTCGTCTTTATCCAGATCCAAATGCAACACAACTTAAACAAGCGATTGCTGAATATCATCAAGTTGATATTCAGCAAGTCTTTGTCGGCAATGGTTCTGATGAAGTTTTAGCACATATCTTTCATGCCCTATTTCAACATAATGAGCCGCTATTATTTCCTGATATTACCTATAGTTTTTATCCTGTTTATTGCAAGCTGTATCAAATTGATTATCAGACTGTACCTTTAGATAAAAACTTTACGATAAACCTTCAAGATTACACGGATAAGAATGCAGGTATTATTTTTCCGAACCCCAATGCACCCACGGGCTGTTTATTAACATTAAATGACATTGAACAGTTACTGAAAAGAAATACTGAATCAGTGGTTGTTGTTGATGAAGCTTATATTGATTTTGGTGGAGAAAGTGCCATTTCACTTGTGAATAGTTACCCAAATTTATTAGTTACACAGACGCTATCAAAGTCTCGCTCTTTGGCAAGTCTACGAATAGGTTTCGCGATAGGTCATCCAGACTTGATTGAAGCGCTCGTCCGAGTTAAAGATAGCTTTAACTCATATCCATTAGATAGTCTGGCAATTAGTGCTGGTATAGAGGCATTTAAGGATCAGGCTTATTTTGAACAGACTTGCCAGAAAGTAATTAATAGTCGTGATTGGCTTATATCTGAATTAACTGAACTTGGTTTTGAGATCTTACCTTCAGCAGCAAACTTTATTTTTGCAAAACATCCACAGTTTGATGCGGCAGAGATAGCATTAGGTTTGCGTGAGCAGGGTGTGATTGTGCGTCATTTTAAACACAAAAGAATTGATCAGTTTTTGAGAATTACAATCGGAACACAAGATGAGAACCAGCAGTTCTTATCAGTTTTAGATAGTTTAGTTTAATTTTCAGACTGTTTAATATCTGATTCTTCAACACCTAATAATAATTCTAGGCGCTCTAGGTCAGCAATATATTGCTCAGTGACTTGTTGATTATCTTTAGCTGAACGACTGATATAAAGTTTATTGTGTTCAATTTCTTTTTGGGTTGCAACTAGGCGTAGATTAAGGTTCTCACTCACACTTTCACCGCCAATTTCTTGTTCTGCAGCCTGCATTTGCAAGTTTGTCAGCTTTCGCTTATTGCTTTTTAATTGCTCCGAGATATCATTAATCTGAGCTTGGCGGTAGCTGAGATCATCATCACGAGACTTTATGAACACAGAGACTGATGGGTAGCGAGCAAGTAGGTTGCGGTCATTAATACGCTGCTTTAACAGACGTTGTCTTTGTTCGTTTTTACGTTGTTGAATGGCTTCATTTTTTAGATCAAGAATCGCCTGTTTTTCTTGTATCTGAATTAATTCTTCACGAGTATAGATTCGCTCAATAAGGCGTAGTGATTTGTCGTCAAGAATGTCATAACCTTTCTGGGCAGCATAAGGTGGTAAGATTTTACTGAGTGTCGATACACCATTATGGTCCGCGAACCGATATATTCTCCCTGCATGTGAGGGGATACTGGTTAATAATAACAATAAACTTAATAGCGTAATGAATTTCATAGTGCCCTATTCTATAAGGAGAATGACTAAAGGTGAACCCCATTGATCAATTAGTCTTGTTTTTAGTGTCATTAGTTGCCAATACTTTTTCTGCTTTTAGTGGTGGAGGAGCAGGTTTAATACAATTCCCCGTACTTATTTTTTTAGGGTTAACCTTTTCAGTAGCGCTTGCCACACATAAGCTAGCAAGCGTTGCTTTGGGACTAGGAGCGGTAATTCGTTACAGCTCTGTCAGTCATTTAGAACGGCAATTTATAGTAACGATGTTATTAGCCGGTATACCGGGTGTTGTTCTGGGAGGGCGATTAATTTTAGATGTTCCCGAACACCTTTCTATTCTGGCTTTGGGTATTTTGACGGGATGTTTGGGTTTTTATTCGATCTTTAAACCAACATTGGGACAAGATTATTCAGAAAAACATCGTAATAGACGTGGGCACATCGTTGGCGGAGCTATTTTATTTTTATTAGGCATCTTAAATGGCTCGCTGACTTCTGGTACAGGCTTGTTTGTGACTTTATGGCTTATTGCTTGGTTTGGAATGGATTATCAGCGTGCGGTGGCTTATACGCTCATTTTAGTGGGGCTATTTTGGAATGGGGCTGGAGCGATAACATTGGGTCTGCTAACAGAGATTCATTGGCCCTGGTTACCCGCTTTATTGCTAGGCTCATTGTTAGGGGGCTATCTAGGCTCTCACTTGGCCATAAAACATGGTAATCGTTGGATTAAACGGTCTTTTGAAGTGGTTACCTTATTAATATCATTCAAATTGATATGGGCAAGTATTACTGTTCAATAGGTATCGCTAGCTTTCAACACCATACTGTTGGCGGTAAGCCTCAACTGCCGGCAGATATTCGGCAAGATTGGCATTGTTTTTCAGATAACTTAATAAATCGTTGAGGCAAATAATGCTAACGACAGGAATATTGTGTTCAGCTTCTACTTCTTGAATTGCCGATCGACTATCTTGACCTCTTTCTTGACGATCTAAGGCGATAATGACGCCGGCTGGCGTGGCATTTTCAGCTTTGATGATAGTGACAGATTCGCGAACTGACGTGCCAGCAGAAATAACATCATCAATGATCAGTACTTTGCCATTGAGATCTGCGCCGACTAATTGTCCACCTTCACCATGATCTTTCTTTTCTTTGCGATTAAACACATAAGGCACATCACGTTGGTGATGATCTGCTAGGGCAACAACTGTTGTTGATGCTAGTGGAATACCTTTATAGGCTGGACCAAAAAGAACATCATAATCTAGAGCAGATTCACTGATTGCTTGAGCATAAAATCGACCGAGGCGTGCCAGTGAGGAGCCGGTGTTAAATAGACCACTATTAAAGAAATAAGGACTTACTCGACCTGATTTCAAAGTGAATGATCCAAAGCGTAATACACCTGTTTTTAATGCAAACTCAATAAAGTCTTGTTGGTATTGTTTCATTATCTTTTCTTTACTTGATAAAGGGCAATCTGACCGAATAAATTAGGCAATAAGCGCGTACCTAAAGTGTCTTTATGCTCATGGTTAACGATGCTACGACTTAATACTTGAATCGACTTGTCTGTACATAGTTTATCGAAATCATTTACCGTACAGAGGTGGATGTTAGGGGTGTTAAACCAAGCATGAGGTAATGTCCTTGATCTAGGCATATTCCCACCTAATGCAAGTTGTAGCCGACATTGCCAATGACCAAAGTTAGGAAAGGCAATAATAGCTTGTTTACCAACGCGGGCAATTTCTTCTAATAAAAAGTCGGGGCGATTAATGGCTTGTAAGGTTTGTGACAGAATCACAAAGTCAAAGCTTTGGTCTGCAAATTGCGGTAAGCCCTGATCGAGATCGGCTTGGATAACATTAACGCCGGCTTTAATACAGTCGGCAAATTTACTGTTATCGATTTCCAGACCATAACCCGTTACACCACGTTGTTGCAGATGTTTCATCAGACTGCCATTGTCACAACCTAAATCAAGGACACGAGCACCATCGGGGATCCAGTCACTAATAATTTGAAGATCTACACGTAATGTCATACGTCTTTACACTCTTTGGCAACTTGTTGCATATAAGTTTGCATGATGTCGATATAGCGTGGAATAGGCATTAAAAAGGCATCATGTCCTTGGTGAGCTTCAATTTCTGCATAGGTGACTTGTTTTCCTGCGCTTAATAATGCATCGACAATTTCTTGCGAGCGAGCAGGAGAAAAACGCCAATCACTAGTAAATGACACAACTAAACTACGCGCTTGAATATTGGCCACGGTAGCTGCCAAATCATCATTAAACTCTTTTGCAGGATCAAAGTAATCTAAGGCTTTAGTCATTAATAAATAGGTGTTGGCATCAAAGCGTTCAACAAAATTACTACTTTGATAACGCAAATAACTTTCTATTTGAAATTCCACATCATAGTCATAATGAATGGTGTCATTACGAAGTTCACGGCCAAATTTCTCACCCATTGCTTGATCAGAAAGATAGGTAATATGACCTAGCATTCTAGCCAAACCTAAACCTTGGCGGGGTAATGTATTGTGCTCAGTATAGTAACCATTATGGAAGTCAGGGTCAGACTTAATCGCTGTTCGAGCGACTTCATTAAAGGCAATATTTTGTGCTGATAGTTTTGATGCTGAAGCAATGATTAAGACATGACGTAAGCGTTCAGGCAAACTAATTGCCCACTGCATAGCTTGCATCGCGCCTAAACTACCACCGACAACGGCAGCCCATTGTTGAATATTAAGGCTATCAGCTAATACGGCCTGACTGTTAACCCAATCAGCGACGGTGACAAAAGGAAAGTCTGGGCCATAGGCTTTATTTGTTTCTGGATTAATACTCGTCGGGCCTGTAGAGCCTTTACAACCACCAAGATTATTAACGCTGACTACGTAGAATTCATTGGTATCAATCGCTTTGCCGGGACCGATCGCAGTATCCCACCAGCCAGGTTTTTTATCTTCAATACTATGGTAACCCGCGGCATGATGATCACCAGATAGGGCATGACAGATGAGTATCGCATTAGAAGCCGTTTCATTAAGTTCGCCATAGGTCTCATAGACAAGATCATAGCTCGGCAGAATGCGGCCACACTCTAAGGTGATCGGCGTCTCAATATGCAATGTTGTGGGTGTCACCAAACCGACTGAATCGACTGGTATTATTTCCGGCATGGTACTGCTATTCCTAATATTGTTGGCGATCATTATAGCGAGTGCCAAACAAGTGATAAATATTTATTTAAACATGACCGACAAGTAAAGGGAGAATCAACATGGCTAATACCTGTAATGCGAGCAGAACAACTAAGGGAGAGAGGTCGAAACCACCCATCTCTGGAAGCCGTCGGCGAACGGGTCGTAATAGAGGATTATTCATTCGACTAAGCAAGGGACTGAGTGGATTATGCTGGTTGTGTGGTGTGAGCCAGCTCAACACTACTTGAATAATAATACTTGCAGAAAATAAAGTGATAAAGAGTGAAAACACATCAGCGCTGATGAATCTTAATAGGAAAATAGGTTGAATAACGCCGTACTGTAATGAGATAAGAAGCAGTGCTTTAATCAGCGCTAGGGAAAACAATAATACAATGGTTGCGCTATCCCAACGGCCAAGAGGCGGAATAAATTGACGTAAAAATTTAACGGGCACCTGTGTTGCTTTGATAATAAGCTGTACGAGTTGATTATGATATTCCCACTTCGCCCATTGCATAATAAGACGCAAGGCAACAATCCCCATGTAAAGACCAAATAAAGTGTCTATTAGGAAAGTAAGAGGATTACTAAAGTAAGTGCTAAGCATCATCTTCGCCAAGTTGGTTAGCTAATTCACGAGAGCGAAGTGCAGCAGCCACAAGTGCATTTTCAAATAAACCGCGCACGCCACCATCTTCTAGCTCATGTAATGCTCGTTCTGTGGTGCCGCCAGGTGATGTCACACGTTCTCGAAGTGTCGCTGTTGTTTCTTCACTTTCTAAGGCCATTTTTGAAGCCCCAAATGCGGTTTGTAAACAAAGTAATCGTGCTGTTTTTGGATCTAAGCCCATTTCCGTTGCGGCAAACTCCATTGCTTCCATCACTAAGAAGAAATAAGCTGGGCCACTGCCAGATAATGCTGTAACAGCATCCATTTTAACTTCATCTTCCACCCATAGTGCAAGGCCGACGGAACGTAAAATAGATTCTGACAATTCATGTTGTGATGTTGAAACAAAATCATTGGCACACAGCGCTGTTGCACCAGCTTGAACTAATGAGGGGGTATTTGGCATTGCCCGAACAATCGCAACATCATCTTGTTCTAACCAGCGAGCGATATCATCAAGACGAATGCCTGCCGCAATAGAAATTAATAATGTATTTGAACGCCATTCTGGAGCTAATTGTTTCACAACAGATTGCAACTGTTGTGGTTTAACAGCAAGAATCAAAACGTCACAATCTTGGGCAGCTTGAATATTACTGCTGTGTGTATTGATAGGATATTTATCTGTAAGAGCTTGCAAACATAATGGTTCAGGATCAGATACATGGATATTATCTGGATTGAAACCATCGGAAATAAGGCCACCAATTAGGCTGCGAGCCATATTGCCACCGCCAATAAATGTAATTTTACAGTTTTTCATAATTAGATTCCGTATAAGGCTTTAGTCGTAGTTTACTTGTTATTCGCTCAAGGGGGTATGTCTGGCACCAAAAAGTGCTGTGCCGATACGTACCATTGTGCTGCCTTCGGCAATGGCGCACTCCATATCAGCAGACATGCCCATTGATAAGGTATCGATAGAAGGATAGATAGCTGCAAGTTGTGAGAATAAGCTCTGTGCATTTTGAAAGGAATGCTGTTGCTGCTGAGGATCTGTTGTTTTTTTGGGGATGATCATTAATCCTCGAAGTTGCAAATGTTCGAATTGAATAATTTGTTTAGCGAAGTTTAATACTTCATCTGATTTAACACCTGATTTACTATCTTCATTATCGATATTAACTTGGATGCAGACATTTAATTTATCAAGGTTCGAAGGGCGCTGTTCAGAGAGGCGACGAGCTATTTTGATGCGGTCAATACTTTGTACCCAATCAAAGTTTGCAGCAATATCTCGTGTTTTATTGGATTGAATAGGGCCAATAAAATGCCATTCAATTCTCAAGTCGGATAGCGCAGCAATTTTTGTTAGCGCTTCTTGTAAATAATTTTCACCAAAACAACGCTGACCTTGATTTGCTAATTTTCGTAAATCTTCTGCAGGCCATGTTTTACTTACAGCAAGTAATTGCACGCTGTACGGCTGTTTTTGCGCTTTATTTGTCGTGATTTCAATCGTATCAAGAAGCGTGTGAAGTGGAGTTTTTATCTCTGTCATGTTGCAAGCCTGTAGTGAGCGCGCTACCTTTACATTAATTACTTCCTATTGGAAGTGGACCTTATAACTTATAAATAATTAGGGAACGGAATGGATATTACTGAATTGCTGACCTTTAGTGCAAAAAATAAAGCATCTGATTTACATATATCAGCCGGAGAGCCACCAATGATTCGAGTTGATGGTGACATCAAGCGAATTAATTTGCCATCGATGGATCATAAAGAAGTATATGCAATGGTATACGACATTATGAATGATAAACAGCGTAAGGATTTTGAAGAATTTCTTGAAACTGATTTCTCATTCGAGATTCCTGGCTTAGCTCGTTTCCGTGTTAATGCGTTTAATCAGAATCGTGGTTGTGGTGCTGTATTTCGTACTATCCCATCTGAAGTATTGAGTTTAGAAGCGCTCGGTGCGCCAGATATCTTTAAAGAGATCTCAGATAATCCTAAAGGAATCGTATTAGTCACTGGGCCAACAGGTTCCGGTAAATCGACGACATTGGCAGCGATGGTGGATTATAAAAATGATAAAGATAATGAACATATCTTAACCATTGAAGATCCGATTGAGTTTGTTCATAAAAGTAAAAAATGCTTGGTTAATCAACGAGAAGTTCATAGAGATACCTTAGGCTTTAGTGAGGCATTACGTTCCGCCTTACGTCAGGATCCCGATATCATTCTAGTCGGTGAGTTACGTGATCTTGAAACAATCAGACTTGCATTGACGGCAGCGGAAACAGGCCATTTAGTGTTTGGTACACTGCATACATCATCTGCTGCAAAAACGATTGACCGTATTATTGACGTATTCCCCGCGGCAGAAAAAGACATGGTGAGATCAATGTTATCTGAATCACTGCGAGCCGTAATTTCGCAAACATTGATGAAGAAAGTAGGTGGTGGTCGTATTGCTGCCCATGAAATCATGATTGGTACGCCAGCGATTCGAAACTTGATTCGAGAAGGTAAAGTGCCACAAATGTATTCAGCTATACAAACGGGTGGAGCGGTTGGTATGCAAACATTAGATCAATGTATGCAAGATTTAGTTCGCCGCCAGAAAATAACTAAGGCAGAAGCACAGCCGCGAGCAATTGAGAAGAACTTATTCCAGTAGGGAGATGACAATGGATATCGTAACAATTTTAAAAGCAGCGGTGAAACATGACGCATCAGATATTTTTATTACTGCCGGACGACCAGCAAGTCTAAAAGTAAACGGTAGATTAGCGACCTTATCGCAAGAAGTTCTATCTGATGATGATGCGCGTGATTTAGTGATAAGTACAATGAATGACTCTCAGAAGAAAGAGTTTGAGCGAGATAAAGAGTGTAATTATTCAGTTAGTTCTGCTGGTGCCGGTCGTTTTCGTGCCAGTGCACTTTATCAACGAAATAAAATAGCGATGGTGTTACGTCGCGTCAAAGATGAAATTCCAACGATTGAAGAGCTACATGTGCCAGAGATCATCAAAGAGTTATCGATGACCAAACGAGGAATGATTATCTTTGTTGGTGCAACAGGTTGTGGTAAATCGACAACATTAGCAGCAATGGTAGGTTATCGTAATCAAAATAGTACAGGTCATATTTTAACGATTGAAGATCCTATAGAGTTTGAACATCAACATGGTGGCTGTGTAGTAACGCAGCGAGAAGTAGGGGTTGATACTGCATCATACGGTGTTGCCTTAAAAAACTCATTACGTCAGGCACCTGATGTGATTATGATTGGTGAAGTCCGTGCACGGGAAACGATGGAATATGCTATTACCTTTGCTGAAACGGGACATTTATGCTTGTCTACACTGCATGCTAATAACTCGAATCAAGCAATGGATCGAATTATTAACTTTTTCCCTGAAGAGCGGCATAAACAATTATTTTTAGATTTATCTCTCAATTTAAAAGCGGTTGTTTCTCAGCGTCTTATTCCTAAAAAAGATGGCGCAGGACGTGCTGTTGCCGTTGAAATATTAATTAACACACCGTTGGTTTCTGATTTGATTCAAAAAGGAGATATTCCTGGAATCAAAGAGATTATGAAGCGTTCTCGTGAACAGGGAATGCAGACCTTTGATCAAGCCATTTATGACTTGTATATGGCAGATGAAATTACCTATGAAGATGCATTGAAAAATGCTGATTCAGAAAATGAAGTGCGCTTGATGATTAAACTCGGGCCAAAAGAAGGTGAAACCATAGGTGGAGATATTGATGGTTTGGCCATTCAACCAGATGAAGATGAATCAGGTCATGTTAAATCATGGTAAAGGCACCAGTCTAAGTATAAAATAAACTTATATATAGACACATTAAATAAAGACCATTATTATTGTATGTGAGAATAACTTTAGATTTATCTATTTCAGATCAAAAAAATGAAATGAGGACACATCAGTGTGACTCATCAAGCTTTTAAGGAAAAAAAGAATGAAAAAATTAGTAAAGCTAGCTGCTGTGGCACTTACAGCATCATTAGTGGTAGGTTGTGCAGGACCTAATCAGCGTCCATCACAAGACTCACTTTTATGTACAACATTCGGTGCTTTAGCTGGTGGTGCTGCTGTTAGTTTAACAAGTGATAATGATAGTGCCGCTGTTGGAGGTGCTATTATGGGCGGTTTATTAGCAATGATTCTTTGTTCTGCTGAAGATGCCGTTCCTGTTGAAGTGACTGCTGCTGCAGTTTGTACAGACGTTCCACCGCCAGGTGCTTTATTAGATGCGCAAGGTTGTGCATTTGATAGTGATTCTGATGGTGTAGTAGATGGCGTTGATATGTGTGCTGATACACCAGCAGGCGTAAAAGTTGATCGTGTTGGTTGCCCATTAGATACTGATAAAGATGGCGTGGCTGATTTTGAAGATATGTGTCCATCAACACCATTAGGTACAATCGTTGATAAAACAGGTTGCCCAATTGTTGGTGAAACAATCTTCTCTTTACCGGGTGTTAACTTTGCCTTTAATAGTGCAACATTAACTGAAGATGCTAAAACACGTCTTACAGCTGGTATCCAAACAGTCAGAAACCTTCCTGGTGTGATTAATGTAAGTGTTGAAGGCCATACTGATAGTATCGGTTCTGAAGAGTACAACCAAACATTATCATTGAAACGAGCTCAATCAGTTGTGAACTACTTAGTTTCTCAAGGTGCAAATGGCGATCGTTTATCTGCTGTTGGCATGGGTGAGAGCGATCCAGTAGCAAACAATGACACAGACGCTGGTCGTTCAGCTAACCGTCGTGTTGATTTCGTTATAAGTGAATAAGAACTTATAACTTAGTCTCTAAGTTAAATAGAAAAGGCCCTTTATAGGGCCTTTTTTTATGTCTGTAATAAAGCAAAAATTGATCAGTTAAGCACATTTGAAAAACTTGCTCAGCCTAAAGGAGGATGGATTCGAATGCACCCTAAAGTAAGTAGCCCTCAGCTCGCTTAACGTTTGGGAGTGAGTAAGGTCTTAGCTTTCACAGATGGGGATGGAAGAGCGCATTACATTGAAGCCATTTCGGCGAGTTGTTGATGTGTAGATGAAGCTTGAGGGTCAGCAACTATAAAAAGAGCCACTACATGCACAGCTTCGTTTGTAGCTTGAACTGCCTAGTTATTACTGGTCTAAGTCACCGATGTTAATTGAAATGGTTTGTCTAGTTTCAGTATCAGCATGACTAGATGAATCATTTTATTGATGTCTTTGAGATCTTTATTTGCTTAACCCACCGTCTTAATGCCGTTGCTCCAATACCTAATGATTCACAGGCTTGTGAAACACTATAGGATTGATCAAGTACCAATTGGACTTGGGCTGCTTACCGTTTGAATTCCAGACTGAATTTTCTTCGTTTTGTTGTCATTAAACACCTCTGTTTGATGAGTTTTACCACCTAAGTTGGTGTCCGGATTTAATGAATCACTACAGATCACCTGATCATTATGAGCAACTCTGCTTCCCCCCAGATACTATTAAGTTTTGCATATTGCTTAAGAAAAAATCGATAGTCATCTTTAGATGTTACAATTCATGTCTCAGCAATCGCTATATGAACAAACAAACTGTTAAATAAAATAATTATTTAGCTCAGGACTGAATCAATGATTAAACAACTCACTTTTGCGTTCTCGTGCATAGTAGCAATATGCGCTTTAGCTCCTTTAGCCAATGCAGATAACCTCACTCTCACCGAGCAAGAGCAAAACTACCTCAAAGAACATCCTACACTCTCAATGTGTATCGATCCTGATTGGTTACCCTATGAAAAAATTAATGATAATGGCGATTACGTTGGTTTAGTTGCTGAGTATATGACTTTATTTCAATCCAAGCTTGGCATTGAGTTTGCCGTTGTAAAAACTAATACTTGGAAAGAAAGCGAGCAACTATATCAAGAGGGTAAATGTGACATTGTTTCGGCACTTAATAAGTCTGATGAAAGATCGGTTTATCTAGACTTCAGTCAACCATATATTACCTCACCAGCAGTATTGCTTTTACATCAAAGCAATTTAAAAGATAACCTACTTGAAGATCTCAACGGAAAATCTTTAGCTATAGTTGATGGTTACATTTATCAATCAGAACTACATGAAAATTATCCTAATATTAAGATCGTCATGGCTCCTAATATGGAAAATGCAATTCAACAAGTAGCATCAAAGCAGGTTGACGCGACAATAGGTCCCTTGTTTTTGAGTATGGCTCTACTACAGAAACTCAATATAGATAACGTAAAAATGGTAGGCAATACCGTATATAAAGATGAACTGAGAATCGGAATTAATAAAAAGCATCCTGTACTCCCAAAAATACTCGATAAATTGATAGCTAATTTGACACCACAAGACCATGCCAATGCCAGAAATGTATGGTTAAAGAAAGCGCGTTCTAACTCCAACTGAGATCGTACAATTTGCAAAGTTAAAGCCGATGAGATTATTGTTAAATTTAATCAAAGTAACTAGTGTGATACTCAGCATAAGCCTATGTGGTTTGATGCCATCATATGCTTTTGATTTAAGCTATAGCGAAGAGTCACCCTTAATGTTGCTTAGTGAAGCTGACTGGGAAATATTAAAGTCTTCTGCTAGAGAAACGCTGAATAACAATGAAAATAATCAGAGTACATTTTGGTCAAATAAAGAGACTGGTAACTCTGGCATTATTACGGTGCTATCATCCAACAAAGATGATACTTCTCTATGTCGATATACACAATTTATAGTCCGCGTTGGAACTAAAACTTCAGATACCAAAGTTAATCTATGTAAAACCTCATTGGATACTTGGAAAGAAATGAGTTCTAGGGACACAACTATTACAGACAATCTTAAAGCTTCGCCTGATAGTCAAAATAAATCTATAATGTTCCAAGATAACTCGTCCGCTGCCCCAACTGAGTCAATGCAAAAATCATTAAGCCAAACATCTGAGCATTGTCGACAACTGGCACGAGATATAGAAGACCTCAAAGGGAAGCCAATTCGTCGTTCTGCCGCAATTGATTTGCATAAGGCTGAGTGCTTAAGGTAACGATCAATATGCCTCCTGACAAGAAAACTGCAAATGCCAGCCCAAAATCATCAATTAGTCTGAGCAATGCCTTACACGTAGTAGCCATCTAGACTTTAAATTTAAAGATACTCAAGAAAAAAGCCAAGCGTGTCGTCGAACGAAGCTAATGAAATTAGTACTGCCTATATTTAGATCGAACTTAATTAAACAAATTCTACCAATCTGAACTGTATCTATAAGCTCGATGTCATCCGCGGTCTGACTTTAGGATACAAAAGTGGGACATCCATGTCTCCATTGTTTCTGAGGAATACGTGACGATTAATAATTCCCCAGTCGACCTGCATTCATGTCGAACAAAAATACACTTTTGGCTAATCTAGGCATGAGGTCAAGCGACCCCTTTAATTTGTTTGCAATAGTTGCTTTTTAGCTGTCTCGTACTCTTCATCGGTAATAGCACCCGCTTTTCTAGCATCATTCAAATCTATCAACTTCTGACCTACAGTTGAGTTAGAAGTCGAGGCTGGTGCTGCTACTGGTGCTGCTGCCGCTGCAGGTTCTACGGCTGCCGCCGCTGGTGCTGGCTCCTCAACTTGTTTAGGGCTGCCGCCACAAGCAGAAAGCAACAGAGCAGTGGAAACAAGCGAAATTAAGATATAAAGTTTAGTGGATTTCATGATTTTTCCTTTTATTTGTTAGGATATATTGGAGTATTCAAGATTAGCCTACCTAAATTGAAACAGTGTTACTAGTGCTAAATTAGTACATAAATGATCTAGAGTTTGTCTAGGGTTAAAGGGAGCGCTCAGCTAGCCTCCTTTAACCTTTTATTTATAAGGTTTTAATCGAAAATCAGTTTATTTACTTTCTAAAACTGCTGACAATATCTTGCTGTTTGCACCTGATGGTAATTTTACATTCACATAAGCACTCAACGTTCTGGCGACATCTACCGTTTCAATTTTATAGCATACATTTTTAGGTTTGATGCTTTCCCTTGCAAAAATAACAGGCACAAAAGTATCATAATTCCAAAGTGAACTATGTGTAGATGCTACCGTGAGTCCATCTACATCATCGGCTATTACAGTCAGGTTAGGCCTCATTCATCATGGACGCGACCTAACTCAGAATCCCTAATAACTCAGCAGCAAGTCATTGTGATGAAATACCATAGAGCAAAGCAATGGCCTAGACGGCAACAAAAGTAAATATCAAAAAATATTTTTTATGTTTAGTTAATTATTACTTAAAGAAAAGGATAACCTAAAAAGAGGTAGGTGGCACTATCGCCACCTTCAGTCAATCCATGCCCTAAATACAGAGGACCAATAGGGGTATCTGTGCCTATAAATAAACTGCCACTTGTTAACATGTTACTAGTGTCAATATCATCACGATCCTCCCATGTATTACCAAGTTGAAGGGCTGCTCCGGTATAAACAGGAAATAAGTTTCTCTTATACAATTGATACTGATATGCCATTGAGGCAAGACTATAATGCTGTCCAGAAATTTGATCCTGCCTGAGACCTGATAAGCGCATAAATCCGCCGAGTTTATAGCGCTCGTGTATTGGCGTCTCGCCACTCACTGTTGTTCCCAGTCTAATACTCGGTATGAGACTGTGATTACCCCAAGATTTTGCAGTTAAAAACTCAATATTAAGTTGGTCATATTCCTGATCCGCATTCAACTTCTCCGTAGCTGACGAATATTGAATGCTTCCTAAATAGCCAGATCTAGGAAAATTAATATTATCTAGGGTATCTAAGCGTAATTGAGTAAACCAATATCCATCATTAAAATTAAAGTCTTTAAACTCAGCTGTGCCAACCAATACTTCAGCTTCACCGGTGTATCGCTTGACTCCAAAACGGATATCGCCCCACTCTGAAAGATTCCGTCCTAATGCCGCCGTTAACCCTAAACGCTCAACTCGGTATTCAGCCTCTGTTCGTGCTAAACCTTGGTCAAATACAGGAGTATCATTCTTTTCCCATACAGCAGAAATATGCGTAAAATAACGAGCAGAGGGGCCTAAAGGCTGATAAATTTCAGAAAATATCGTTGGAGCATTTCCAAGCTGAATGGCTGTTCGCCACTCGCCATTAAGAGAATTGAATGGTAATTTAGTATAAGCAAAACCTAAATTAAACGAGGAATCGCTAGAAAAATCACTTGATAACTCCAATCCTGTCTGTAGCTTCTCAGTGCCCCACGATCTTTTTGTAGCAGTAACAATAATGCCCTTTTGTTGTTGCTCACTAATGACACGATAGCTGACAGTTTCAAACACATCAAGAGTATAAATCCGCTCTAAACCGGCCTCAATTTCTGAAACACGAAATTCAGAACCCACGTCAACGGCGAAATGTTGGCGTAACATTTCTTCACTAAGTATGGAGTTATTTTCAAAACGTATGAATCCAATGCTAAATTGTTGTGGTTGTTTAATATTTTCCTGCTGTCTATCAATATAATCGTTATAAATTTGATCACTTAGTGCTAGCGCTTGTAATTTTTCTATTTTATTCTCTGCAGCTTGTTCCCCATAAATAATGGCCTCTTTAACTTTATGAAAATCCAAAGTTTTAATATCACCTAATTCTGGTAAAATCAAAACATCATCTTGTGTCAATAAACTCAATTGTGCCACCACATTACGTCTGGTCAATAATCCGGATAGTTGCGTTAGAATAGTTAAAGCGCCATGAAGTTCATCCTTTTGCTGTAGCGGTGTACTGATATCAACGGCAATCACAATATCCGCCCCCATCGCTTTAACAACTGATATAGGTAAGTTATTTGCTGACCCACCATCAACTAATATTTGATCATTCAATTCAACAGGTGAAAAGACTGCAGGTATCGTCATGCTTGCTCTAATTGCCACCGCCAGATCCCCCTTATCTAGCACTACTTCGTAACCCGTTTCTATATCAGTTGCGACAGCTCGAAAGGGAATTGACAAGTTATTAAAGTCTGTAATTTCGGCTACAGGCAAGGTCAATGCACGAAGAATTTGATCAAAGCGTTGACCATGAACAGCGGCGCCTGGAAGTTTAATCCCTTCGTCAGTCACACCAACCGTAATGGCTGTTAGATAAGCGCTGTCATCATCTTTACGTCGTTTAGTTCTGATTGGTCGATCAGGAGTGTCATTGAAAACATTTTCCCAATCAATAGTATCAAGTTGGTGTTCAATTTCATCAACGCTCATTCCTGAAGCATAAAGCCCACCTATAACTGCCCCCATGCTAGTACCAGCAATATAATCGATAGGGATATTATTTTTTTCTAGAATTTTTAGCACGCCAACATGTGCAGCTCCTCGAGCTCCACCGCCACTTAGTGCAAGGCCAATTTTAGGTCTTTCATTAATAACGCTAACGTCCGCTGCATAACTAATGTTAATAACAACAAGGTTGAATAAAACGATTAACAATAGAAATAAAATATTATAACGGCCTGCTAATTTAGCGTTAAAACAGTTCATTGATGTTCCATTGTGAAAATAAGTGATCTTGTCTAGTTTACACATAAATAATTAAGAAAAATGATAATGTTTTACTATGAAGTGAGATTATAAAATCATCTTCTCTTTAATAAGAAGGTGAATTTTAAACAAGACTTATTGTAAAATCGGGTCATTATCAGGTAGCAAAAAATGGACGTCATATTTCAATTATAATTCACCTTGAACAATGCCTCGATACGATGAGTAGTGCAATCTATGAAACAAGTGCCGTTGTCACGTTGGACGATTCTCGATACATCGGCTGTGGTCGCACACTTCATTAACTAAGCTGAACTTGGTTTCTTAATTCGTCATTCCGCTATGCTTTCAGCCGGAATATTATTGAATTAAAAACAGAGTTTGTCACTACACAAGCTATTAAAGTGAACTACAACAGTCGGCTTCCAATTGTTCTCTTACTAACTAGATAGCTAAAATTAAGACAAGCCAAGATGAAGAAATAGTCAAACGAATAAGTTTTTAATTTAACTCTTCATCTTTCCAGTATTTTGTTCCCTGAATAGTTGCTTGCACCGCTAAGCCATTCTCAGTCATTTGGTAAAGTTTTACACCTGGCGCAACGTCAAATGCACCACTATATTCACCACCTTTATCATCAGATTTTGCTGCCAAATCCGCTTGTGCATCTGCTTGCCAGCCTTTATTAATGAATTGGTTAAAGGCTTTCTCATTAGAAAATATAAATACACCTCGAAAGTCTTTAATACCTAAACCAACACCTAGACCAGCTGTAAACATCTTCATATAAATATCTTTACCTGATTTATTGTCATGAGCAACACCCTTACCATTGCCAGTAGACAGCAAGAAAACATTGATACCTATATTACTGAAAACGGCATAACCAGCTGCACTCTGGATCTCTTTTTTTGCATCTGGACTGTGCTTATACAGCTCATTCAATGTATTTGTTCGCATGTCATTTCGTTCTTTTCGAGTTTCTTCAGGTGTTAGTTTGTCTCCAAAAAAACCTGTCAGTAAAAAGAAAGACATAAGAGCTATGACTATTGTGGATAATTTTCTTTTTTTCATATGGCAGTATCTCGCTCGTTATAAAGTAAAAATACCCGTTAAGGTAATATTTTTTAGATCTGTGATAACTAAAACATAAAACAGTATATTATCCAAACCAAAAATATACATTAGCTGATTCAGGATTAGCTCAATTATTCAAAATAAAGCTTAAAAATCTGGCTTTATTTAATGATCACCTCTTATTAGGTGGTCAAATTTACTGTACCACTACAATCTTTCATTTGAAGTATTGAGTTGTTATTTTTACCTAGTCAGTAAGAGAAGCCAAACAACAGGCTGTTGCAATGTTATGTTAAGACAAGGTAATAACGCTTGAGAACATCAAAGAGATAAATACTTCCTGATGTGTATATTGATGGAGAAATCCTGTCAGAGAGCCTTATAGGGTCTTGATCAGGCATGATGGTCAGTGAATAAAATCGCAGCAAGCAACGCTATCTGATGGTGCTAAAGAATTAAAGTCTTCTAATTTACATTGATACTATTAATTTGGATATTGGTAGGTAGAAAGACACTGAGTTATATACAAAAAAGCCGTAACAAACTTAATTGCTACGGCCTCTTATTGTTCAGTTTAAAGCTTATATTTAAGCGACTGAGTTTTTAGCCTTACGACGTAAACCCATAAAACCTAATAATGCTGGAGCAAACAGAAAGGCTGCAGCAGGGATTGGAACAGCGTTAATTACTGCCATATGAGATAACGCATGATCACTACCACCAAGAAAGTCACCAGTCCAACTTGTATTCCAACTTAATGACTGTATTGCACTATCAAACAATGCAACAAACGTTAAATTACCAGCTTTCATCATAAATCCAGTGAAGGAAAGAGGCGATGCATCATAAGTGCCAGACTTGCCCCCTGCATCTAACGTCAATCCTGGGAACACATCATCTCCAGAGCTTGTAAAATTGATAACTTCATAACTTGATCCATACGTATCAAGTGCAAATTGTAGGTGTGTACCATCTATAGCTGACGGAGTTGCATTGTCAAACAAGTAAGCTTCTACTGGAGCAGGAGCATTTGTAATATACGCCGCTGCATTGTCAACCAAATACATGTCCCCACTAGGGTTTCCGGAGGGAGATGTACTTGAATAAGGCACCATGTTAACAAATGCAGCAGATGCAATTGAGGCACTAAATAACAGGCCTAAACTTAATAGCGCTGTTGATATTGTTTTTGTTAAATTATTCATAATCATAAATCCTTTAAAACTAGCTTGTACGTTAAAACCGTGATCTTGTTCACATTATACCGCTAATAAATGTTTCGTACACCCCTCTATATGGGGGGGTAAACGTTTAGGATTTTATCAACTCACTGTAATGGCAGTTAACTAGTGCTTCATAGAGTAGTTAAAATTAAGATATGGTGCGCCTGACAGGAATCGAACCTGTGACCCCCAGTTTCGGAAACTGGTACTCTATCCAACTGAGCTACAGGCGCAATCCTCTTAAACACTTGATATCTCTACGAAAGCAGAAATATCATTATACTTGTCATCTATATCAAAAACCATATGTTTCACACTCAATTGTGAAAGAATTGTGAAAGGTATCCATTAGTGAGAAGCTACTTTTCACTCGGACATACTTGCCTGACATGTAGTTAGAATAACTTCCTCTCAGAGCTCCTCAGATCCATTCTAAGCCACTTTAATTCTGAACTGATCTAGTAGTAGCACAAAAATCATTAAAAGATCGTATGGATCACTTAGGATCTTCTAACTGCATCATGGCTGAAACTACCTTATTCATTAAATAATTCTATATTAATCTCATGTGAATGGGGGGGGTATGTTAGGAGCACTACCTAGTCCTCAATATAGTATATATACAGAGCTATGTGACACACATACATAACTGAATTTATATCTTGCATTGGATTTATTAAATATATAATGTATTCAGTTGGTTACAAATAGTCTTGTCTATCATGTCACTCAGTTCTTAAAACCATATAGGGCATAAAACAGAGGGTGTCGGATTGTAACTGCATGATTTTAATAGTTAATGTTGGCTATCAGGACATGATAGGATAATGTTCATATTTGATTAGTTGGCTGATTGATACTGAATCACCGTAGAACACTGATATATTTACAGACAGACCAGTACTCTTATCGATACTAGTAATGTATAGCCCTATACAGCTCTAAAGCCCCCTTCTGCACCTGACTGTTAGCAAGTGTTAAGTACATACAAGATTACTAACAATAAAAACAATAAAAAAAGATTACCTAATTAAGGTCATCAAGAGAATTAGCTACTAACCACTGTCCTCTTCTTTCCTCACACTTAGTAGATGATTCTATAATTTTTA
>ENA-ORXI01000109-ORXI01000109.1-sediment-metagenome-genome-assembly--contig:-NODE-109-length-60166-cov-11.296893_pt1 | contig 60166 bp, 55 predicted proteins | sample MGYA00237861_ERZ511468 | MGnify/ENA primary metagenome ERZ511468 (study PRJEB26299, sample SAMN06266213) | sediment metagenome | isolation source: Hudson Canyon methane seep mesocosm | place...
TATCATATTCATCATCCTATGCATACATTGATGAATGAAGGTAAATTAACCCAGAAGCAATTACAAGGCTGGGTTGCAAATCGATTTTATTATCAAATAATGATCCCGATTAAAGATGCTAACATTTTAGCCAATTGTCCTGACCGTGAAACACGTGCAATCTGGACTCAACGAATTCTTGATCATGATGGACATCCTGGTGACCCAGGTGGTATTGAAGCATGGGTACAACTAGGTATTGCAGTTGGAATGACTCGCGAAGAAGTGACCTCATTAGAACATGTATTACCTGCTGTTAAATTTGCTGTCGATGCTTATGTTAATTTTGCCAGACGATCTGAATGGCATGAAGCCGCAAGTTCATCACTAACAGAAATGTTTGCTCCAAAAATTCATAAGCAACGTCTGGATAATTGGCCAGAACTTTACCCATGGGTCAAAGAGGAAGGTTATATTTATTTCCGTAAGCGCATGACAGAAGCGCGCCGTGATGTTGAGCATGGCCTGGACATCACCTTGGACTGGTATACAACCCGCGAACAACAAGAACGTATGGTTGAAATTTTACAGTTCAAACTAGATGTTTTATGGTCGATGGCTGATGCCATGTATATGGCTTATATAAACGATATGCCTCCCTATTTCAATATTGAGCAATAAACACCGAACTATCATTCAAACTCCCTCCCTTGATCGGGAGGGTTGTTGGGGCTACTGCATGGATACAGTAGCACTTGCCGAGGAAAAACATTTAAATAACATATTGGGTTTTAAAGACCAATGAGATTAAAAAGAATCTTTTTATTCCTCCTCACCCAACCCTCTCCAGCAGGAGAGGGCTTAAAAATGACTCGTCAGACGCCGAGTAATGTACAACCCAAAACAACATGAGTATAAATCAAGAATTAACCATCCAATTTTCTCCATTACATAGATTGCAATGGGAAGAGGCTCAGCAAAAAGATGTCATCTTATATCCGGAAGGCATGGTCGAATTGAACCAAAGTTCTGCTGAAATTTTAAAATTATGCGATGGCAACCGAACTCCCAATCAAATTGTTATCGAACTGGAAGAAAAATTTTCAACCAGTGGTTTAACAAATGATGTTAATAGTTTCTTAGAAGTGGCATTACAAAATGGCTGGATCCAACAAGCATAAAATCACCCCTCCTCGCTGGTTACTGGCAGAACTGACATACAAATGTCCTTTACAGTGCCCTTACTGCTCTAACCCTATTGATTATACTAAACATAGTTCTGAAATTGGTACGGAAGACTGGAAACGTGTATTAACACAAGCCAGAAAAATGGGCGCAGTACAATTAGGTTTTTCTGGAGGGGAACCCCTAACTCGTCAGGACTTACCTGAACTAGTTCAACATGCGCGTCAATTAGGTTATTACTCCAACCTGATCACTTCTGGCTACGGTTTGACTGAAGAAAAAATCATTCAGTTAAAAGAAGCTGGTTTAGACCATATTCAAGTGAGTATCCAGGCCAGTAGTCAGGAACTTAATGATCACCTGGCAGGTACCGAGTCTTACCAGACCAAAAAAGAAGTTGCTCATTTGGTTAAAAAGCATGGTTACCCCATGGTGCTCTGTGTTGTTATCCATAGAGAAAACATACATCAGATGCCAGAAATTTTAGCTATGGCAGAAGAACTGGGGGCAGACTATTTAGAGTTAGCCAATACTCAATATTATGGCTGGGCACATAAAAATAGAGACTTATTAATGCCTACCAAAGAACAATTTGAAGAGGCTGAAGCCATAGCGCAAGCTTATAAAGAAAAAGTCGCAGGGAAAATGAAAATCTATTATGTTATCCCCGATTTTTACGAAGACCGCCCTAAAGCCTGTATGAATGGCTGGGGTACAACCTTTTTGACTATCGCGCCTGACGGTGTTGCTTTACCCTGTCATTCAGCACGTGATTTACCTGGTCTGGAATGCCCTAATGTAAATGACTACAGCATAGAGGAAATTTGGAATGAATCTAAAACATTCAATTTCTTCCGCGGTAACGAATGGATGAAAGAGCCTTGTCGAAGCTGTGATGAAAAAGAAAAAGATTTTGGCGGCTGCCGCTGTCAGGCTTATATGCTGACGGGAGATATGTATAAAACCGATCCAGTGTGTAGTAAATCACCTGATCGTCATGTTATTCATGAGGCGCTGGACTCAGCCAGAGAAAGTGCTTTATCGGCTGATGAACAGCCGCTTATTTTTAGAAATAGTAAAAATTCCAAGAAATATTCGTAGATCAAGGTAGAGACGTAGCTTGCTACGTCTCTACGCTCTATATTACTTAACGATACTCAAGCCTTTCATATCAGCAAAATATGCTGCGATATCTTTTAAGTCATCTTCAGAAAAGCTCCCAACCATGCTTTGCATAACAGCATCTTTTCTTACCCCAGACTGGTAATCCTTCATAACCTTAACTAAGTAATTACCATGTTGCCCTGCCAAGATAGGTCCTGTTGCGCCATCTTCTAAATCATTAGTGTGGCAAGCAGTACATGCTTCTGCCAATTTCTTGCCTTTTTTAGCATCACCACTGGTATAAGCCGCTTTAGTTGGCTTTCCTGCCGATGCCTCAATATATAAAGAAATCGCTTCCAGTGTTTTTTCATTCAGGTCATAAGCATTAGCCAGCATTGAAGTACGTGCTCTTTTTTCATGTTTATAAGCGGTTAATGCTGAAACAACATAGGCTTTACGTTGACCACCAATTTTTGGCACATAAAAAACAGGGGCCACATTACTGTAATTAGGTGTGCTATGACAACCTCTGCAGGTTTCAAAAGCATCTTTGCCTAACTCAACATCAACATCTTTAGCTTGAGCAGTAAACGCTAAAGAAAGACTCCATGCCAATGCCATTATTACTTGTTTCATATTATCTGTTCCCAATTCTGATATATTTCTGAAGCCGTATATTAATAGATACTGATAAGTAAATCAATGACTAACAGCTGAGGAATGTTTTTTTCATAAAAAACTTGAAGAAGCTGAAGATAACAGCCTAATGACAAATACGCTTCACTTTATATTTATCAGGGTTATAGTTGTTCTAAGTAACAAACCTTAATTGGTGGAATTTGGGGCGCAGGCTTTAGCCTGCATTGACCAAGTAAAAAAGCAGGCTAAAGCCTGCGTTCGTATATAAAATAATGTCTTGTTGTACTTGTAGTTGGGAAACTTTATAAACCTTCCCAAGGCTCAAATAACCCTGTTACATCAACCTCAAACATATCCAGTATTCGTCCAACACCTTCATCCACCATAGCAGCAATTGAATTCGATTTACTATAAAAAGCGGGCATAGGTGGAAAAATAATCGCCCCCATTTCTGTGGCACTGGCCATATTACGAATATGCGCTAAATTCAAAGGTGTTTCCCTAGGCATAATCACCACTCGTCTACGCTCTTTTAAAGCCACATCAGCTGATCGCGTGATCAAATTATCGCCAAAACCATGGGCAATTGCAGACAGAGTTTTCATCGAACAAGGCGCAACAATAACCCCCTCTGTTTTAAAGGAGCCACTGGCAATACTGGCTGCAATATCATTAACGCCATGCGTAACATCAGCTAATTCATATAACGCTGACCGTTCCATATCCATTTCATACTTCAAATTAACCAGTCCAGAAGATGAAATCACCAGATGGGACTCCCACTCGTCCTGTTGCTGCAACACCTGCAACATTCTGACCCCATAAATAGCACCCGTTGCACCAGTCATTGCGATGACTAATCGTTTTTTTTGTTTCAATTCAATCTCAAATCATTATTAGGGGATAAATATTACTCCCTCGACCTTTTAAAACTGTTGGGTTACGCTTATCGCTAACCCAACCTACATTGTTAATTTATACCAACCCAATCATTCTATCCGTTGCATCAACCAAAGCATCTTCCATCACTTCGCCACTGGCAATATGCCCTGCATTTTCTAAAACAATAAACTCAGCATTTGGCATCGCCTGATGCAAACTTATTCCAGCTTCTATCGGACAAACCAGATCATTTCGACCATGAATAATAATCGTGGGGGTGTCTTGTAAAACACTACACCTCTGAATGACTTCGTTCTCAGCAATAAAATACTTATTTAAAGCATAATAAATTTCCATTTGCACCTGCTTCACCATTTTTTCTGTTACATGTATTGGCTTATCATCTTCCTGATAATCTTGCATTAAGGCAACCTGGCCACCCCATGCCATCCATGCCTTAGTCACTCGTCTTTGAGTTATTTCATCCTTGCCAAAAACAGCATCATATAAGCCTTTAACCCAGTCCTCCCTTCCTGTTTCTGGAATACTGTTAATTAATTGCCCCCATTTTTCAGGATATATCCTTCCAGCACCCTCTTGAGCAAACCAGTCCAAATCTTTTTTCCTTGCCAGGAATACACCTCGAATAATTATCCCCATCACACATGCTGTATGTTGCTGGGCATATAAAAGAGCAAGAGTGCTTCCCCAGGAACCACTAAACAACAACCATTGCTCAATATTTAATTGCTGTCTGATTTGCTCCATATCATCAATTAAATCTTGCGTAGTATTGTGTTCTACTTCTCCAAAAGGTAAAGACTGCCCACAGCCACGCTGGTCCATCAGGATAATATGATATTTTTCTGGATTAAAAAACTGCCTGTGACCTGGACGAGTACCGGAACAAGGCCCTCCATGAAGAAAAATAACAGGAATGCCTTGCGGGTTTCCTGATTGCTCTACATAAACAGAATGTTGAGTATTTGTTTGTAGAAAAAATTGATGAAAGGGGTCTAATTCTGGATAAAGGACTTTCATTGCTTCCTATAGTAAAGGCTTATGACGTTATAAATTATACATCAATGTGTATTAGCTGGGGTGAAGCCCCACCATTCCAACGAATATTGCTGAAACTAGGGCATTACAGCGAGCTTTGCACGCTCAACTTTCACTTTGTTAACTTTCACATCATTCCCTACTGAACGAAATACTGCGATAGAGCGATCAAAATAATTTAAAGCTTGCACACTAGTACCTTGTTTTGCCTTGAGCTGTCCCAGCTCGAATAAAACCTGTGCTATACCTGATCGAGACAAGTTATTTTTAACTATTAATAACGCTTGCTGCAATAACTCTTCAGCCCTGGAATAATCAGCTTGCTGAATCAACAATAAAGACTGAAATCGTAACAATCGAGCCTTCAAAGTCATTTTTTCATTCACTGCTTTTTTTAAGGCATTAGCAAAGCGTAAAACCCAAAGCGACTCATCCTGTTTTTGCGTAAATGCAAGCTCAGTACGACTGGCAATAGCCGCTAACTGAATGGCGTCTATACCGTCAACTAGCTCACCTCCCTTAAACTCAGGCATTAATTGCTGTAAAAATCCATTGCCCTTAGTCATCTCGTCTTGCTGTATAGCCACAAGCGCATATAGCAGGGTAATACGCGCCTGATAAGCGCCTATCCCTTCCGTTTTAACAATATCCTCAGCCACTATTAAATGTTTTTGTGCTGATTGCAGATCATGCCTTGCCAGCGCGACTTCAACCAAGTTGATATGACTGACCAGAACACCCGTTCTATCGTCTATCCCTTGATAAATAGTTAAACTCTGATTAAATAATTGTTGCGCCCTACTCCATTCTTCATCTTCATAGGCATTGACTGCTTCTTCAGTATAAATCTCCGCATTCGTTAACCGAGCAGGCTTAGATACCGAACTGCCTCCACAACTACTTAGAGCCAGACACAATAAAACTAAATATATCCTATTCATAATTTGCATGCGGAGCGATCAGTTGCTTGGCTTTGAGTGTTGAATTGGCTTTAGATAAAGGCCAGGTATTTTGAACACTGTCGAGTAATCGATTTGTCTTTTTCAATGCGGTTCTAGCATCTAAAGCGACACCAGGAATATTATTCAATTCACCATTAACCAGGGTTAATGCTGTTTTCACCTGAACAATAATGGTATCTAGCTCTTTTACCATCTCAGGGAGGTTCTGAGTTGTTCCTCGCAAATCATGGGTCATATATTTAGCATCATCTAAAACAGGTCCTAGCTGAACCAGTCTTTGTTTGGCAATAGTGATAATACCTTCTGCTTCTGACAAAATATCTGCACCTGACTTCACAACCACTTTCAATTCCTTTTCGACCTGTTGATCAAAAATTGCGGCACCAAGAACACCATGACCACTAGCAATTTGGCTAATAATCTCATGCACATTTTCCAGCGTTTTTTCCAGTTTTGGCAACATAAGCTCAAATTTACTTAATAAATTATTGTTATCTGCTGACTGAACCAGATTCGCCAACCCCAATAACAAATCATTCAAAGACGGCGTCTCTTCCACGGGTATTACCGAACCAGCCGCCAGGATTGGCGCATCAATTGAATTTGACTGTATTTCAATTAGCGCATTACCAATATTCGTTAACCGGTTTACCCGTGCTTTTGCACCGGATCTAATAAATTTCCGTTGTTCATTATAAACTTCAATAGACACTCGAATTTTATGGTCTTTAGCAAGACTCAAATTCGATACCACCCCAACCTCCGTCCCTAGTGCTGTAATGACATTACCGGGGCTAATACCTTCACTACTGTTAACATCAATGAAAAATACCTCCCGCTTTTCAAATAAATGCTGGTTTTTTATACTGATTAAAATAAAAAACAAAAACAACACAAAACCAGAAAACACAAAAAGACCTACCATGCGCTCACGATTATTATAGCTAATATGGTGTACAAAATTTTCAGAACTATTATCAGGATTTATATTCATATCATGACTCAATTTTGCCCTTTAAAAAACGCTCAACAAGATTTGAACTTCAGCATCTTCACTTTCAACAAAGGCTTTCCATCCTTTGAAAATCAATACTTTTTGTTCTGAAATAAAAATAATTTGATTGGCATGCTGCTGCAAAAAACGAGGATACTGTAATCCACCAATCATACACACAGCCCTACTGCTTTTATATTTCCCTAATAATTCAGCCATTTTATGTCTCTCTTTCGCCCCCAGATCATTAAATGGTACATCCATAATAAGTAATGATGGATCAAGAATCAAAGCACGAGCCAGAGCAAGTTGTGCTCGCTGATAACTATTCAACTGCGCTGGAAACATGGTCGCTTCAAAATGACAATCAAGTTCTGCCAATAAAGTCCGAGCTTTATCGGCTGTTTCACGGAAAGACAAATTAACATGATAAAGCAAAGGTAACATGACATTCATTAAAGCATGCTGGGCTGATAACAAGGGGGATGTACCTGATAGGTAGCCAATCTGAGAGCGAAACTTTTGCCATGCCGCTTGATCTAGCTGACAAACCTGTTGCCCTAAAACCTCGACTTTACCTTGCACAGGTTTTGAGATTCCTGCCAACATTAATAGATAAGCCCTTAATTGAGATCGATGTGGGCCGACTAGACAGGTTAGTTCAGAATCTTGTAGCTGACAACTCAATACAGGAAAGCTCAAATGCTTTTCTGTTGAAGAGGGAATGGCTTCATCTGCTGCAACCAGTGTTTTAACAGTACTGTTACTCATAGCGTATATATTATGAAATAGCTATCGACCAGAAATAAAAACACAATGCTGAGTACAACGGCTTTATGCATCTGTTCTGATACCTCTGTCGGTGAATTTGTGACTGATAAACCATGAAAACAGGCAACCGTACCCACGATTAAACCAAACAAGATATTTTTCAGCATAAACCTGAAAAGACTATCCAGTGTGACCAGATTCAACAGTTCCTTAAGTGATTCCTGTGCAGATAAATCATAGATCATCACACTAAAAAACATACCAAACATCAGCATAATAGCTGAAAAATACAGTGCCAGAATGACTTGGCTAATCACAATACTCACTATTCGGGGCAACACAAAATAATCATCTACATTTATACCCAGATATTGCAAAGGTTCAATTTCGCCCGCAATTTTGGTGTTCCCCAAGTCAACTGCAATTCCCGAACACGAGCGCCCAACCATTACAACCCCCGTAATTAAAGGCCCCGCTTCACTCAGAACCAGTCGAGCAAGAATTTCTATAAGATCTTTAGCGCCTGTAATAGAAACAATAATGTAAACCAGCTGAGAAGCAATACTTATCCCAACTACTACCGCTAAAAAGGAAATGATAGCGATTGCATTAATGCCATGCATAATCAGTTGATCTAGAAAAACCGAATACACAGCACGATTGGCAACATGACGCTGAGGCTGCCACACAGAAAGTGCTCGCAGCAGAAAATATGTTAAGTCAATCACATAGAACAACGATTCTATACAACGACGCCCTACCCAATCAAAAAAAACCATTATCTAATCCGTTTTAGCAGATGCCGAATATTAACACTTATTAATATTTTAATATATAGCTATTACTTTACAGTAAGGCATAAGAAAACCCAATATCATTAAGCTATATGGTTACAAACAAGCCATCGGCCGAGTTTGTAATTAGCTTAAAAAAAACCTAAATAACTTCCAAGCATACCTAATACCAATCCCAATAAATAATCACGCTAATAACCGTCATTCCCGAAATCTTTAATCGGGAATCCATCCTCACAGATAGATTCCTGCTAAGAGCCTGCAGGAATGACGATCCCTCAGCTCAAGTATAAATGTATTGGGATTGGTATAACTTGGACATGGATTCCTACTTGCCTTAACTCTACAGCATTGTGTCTTGAGGGACAGTATGGAAGCAACCTTCGGATTGTTCGTAGTTATATTTTTAATTAACTAAAACTGGAACGATAGTCACCAGCAACAACGTTGTTCCCATTGTAGCCAGAGGCAACAGGATTTTTTCATGTCGATACCAGAAATTATCGCCTTCCAGTGCTGCTTTAGCGGTTTCCTGATGCCCAACCATTTGTCGAGTTAATAAATGATTCAGCGCAACGGGCGGAGTAAGGTATCCCAATTCAAAAGACACCAAGGTAATCATCCAGAAATGCACCGGATTTATGCCATTACTATAAGCAATTTGAGCAATTGTACCTGAGACCAGAACAACGGCACCAAAGGGGTCCATAATCATGCCAATAGCAACCAGTACAACAACCAAAAAACTCAGTGTTAACCAGGTAGAACTAAAAGTTTCAGGAACATGACTTAACAATCCAGAGCGCTCTATAACCCCCCCTAAGGCAAAAGAAAGCCCCATTAACAATAGTAAAGCACCAATATGTACACTGGACTCGGACGAAGCCATTCTGATGGTGTATTCAAATTTATGCCCCTGTTGTTCAGAATCAGCAACTAAAACCATTTTAACAGAAAACTTTTCGTAAATAATCAAACCAAGAATAATCACAGGCAAAACAACTGGGGCAGAAAATTCATCCATCGTGACATTCAATAAAAAGAAATAACTTAACAATACGGCAACTACAATTAAACCATAAGGTAACAAAGGGAGCAGTGCTTGCAAAAAAGGTCTAAATGCTTCCTTCGCAGGCGCTATATGCATTTTTTCTCGCTTAGTCAGCCAGGCATAAACAAAGAACACCGTGACAGTGGTCATAAAAGTTTTCAAGCCCCAACTAAACAACTGGTCAGTGACCACTTCTTTATTTAATGCTGCAATCAATACTACCAACAAACAAGGCCTTAATACTACCCCAGCACTTCCCGTCATTGCAGTTGCCGCCAAAGCCAACTGCCTGCGAGCTCCAGCACGACGTAATTCCTCATAAACAATGGTGCCCATGGCAATGATAATTATTCCCGAAGCCCCTGTATATGCGGTGGGAACAGCCATCACTATAATGGCAACAAAAGCCAGTAATTCAGGGGACATGCGCCATGGAATAAAAACTTTAAAAACCAGGTCGCCTAACTGGGTTCGTTTTAATAACATGCCAATCCAGATATACAGACCGATATTAAGAAACAGGCCCGCCTGATCAAATAACAAACTAAAAAATATTGCAGGTCCTGCCCAATGCCCTTCAATCAGAAAAAAATAGACCCCAACAAAAAAAGTCATAAATATATATAAGGGAATGGACAACATGGCATTTAGAATACTGCCTTCTGTTTGATAACTATCTTGAGGTTTAATCAGTTGAAAAATACTAACTGCCGTCAATACTGCAAACCCAATAATCAAAAAAAGATAAATTTCAGGGTGATCAACTACGGTTGCAGAGGCATAAATACTGTCTCTATAAAAGTAAGCAGATAATAGCATCGTGCCATTACCCAATAATTGAGCTAGTGTTGAAATATAATGGTCATGTTGTGTTAATACGGGTTTAAAAGCAATGTGATGCTGCTTTACAGTACAGGTAATTGCACAAATAAAAATCGTCAGCAACAATATCATCCGCTGTTTTTCTAGCGCCAACAAACTGATTTTGGCAACATGCGTTTCTATTGTTCGAAAAACAATAATTGAAGGCGTCACTCGAGCCTGATTTTGTTTTGCCAACTGATGTTTTTCAATACAGAGCAAACGGGAATTTTGTAATGATATAAAAGCCGCTTCACGGTCAAATGGCTCAGCATCAAACAGCCCTTCCAAATCACCTGGCTCATTTGCTTCAGCTGCAAGTTTTTCCAGCTCTAATTCTATATCTCGTTCGGGGTTACAAGCAGGAATGGGGATATCGGCTCTAAGGGTAAAATATTCATGCCAGATTAGTTCACCTATATTCAACAAACGAGTATGAATTTGTTCACTATTCCCTGCAATAATAACAATTAATAGCAGTAACAAAACTGGCAAAGTAGAAAGCCATTCCCGACAACTACGAAAGCTAATAACCCTTTTCAAAAGATGCTCACTACATTATGCATAGCATAAGGCTCGAATAACACAGCAATCACCTATTCTTTGTCTGCCGCGGTACATTCTGGTTGTTGTTTATCTTTTTTACACCGCAACATTCTCATTAGTTTCAACATTTTGGCATTATAAATCCCTTTATCACGAAGTTTTATCCGTGATTGTCTAAACACTTCCATATATCCTGATTTATCAACATCAGGAAGAGAAATCCACATTTTCTCAGGGATTTTTTTATCATACCTTTTAACTATTTCCATCGATTGGTCGAACTGCCCCAACACATATTCACGAGACTTTTGCCCATAGCCCTCAGGAAATTCTGACTGACGAATTAATAGCTGCATGGTGAGTTGCACCAAAGAAAATTGAATAACCCCACCATTGGGCTCTAGTCCTTTGTACAGTTCCATCGCCTCATAAACAATACCTGGACCATAGGTTATATCAACCGAACCATTATTAAATTTACTGAACATATTGGCAATTGAGGTACCCACAGGTGATGCACCAACAAAAGTCACCATTTCAACCTGAGCAGGATCAGAATCCAAAATAGCAATACGTTTACCTGCCAGTTCGCCCACGGTATCAATGTTACGGTCATTAACAAACATATATGCGGCGCCTCCTGGAAAAATACCAACAACCTCATAAGGGTCATTAATCATTAATTTTGACGCTTTTGCTGCACTAATGGTGGTGATCACTGATTTTAAATGTTCGTAACTGGGCATCGCACCAATCGCGTCCAGACTGCCACTAAAGGCATTAAATTGTCGCGCCCTAATACCAGTAAAACTGACCGCATCACAGAGTCCAGATTTAAAATCCTCAGCTGCAACGCGTTCACTGGTATAAGGTTTTAATTCCAGCTCTACTCCCCAGGCAAGGGCAGCCGTTTTATAATCCTTGATTTGAGCATAAGTCGGGCCATTTGCACCTAACAAATCAAATACACACATTGTTTTTGGTATAGCATGAGCAACATTTGCTATAAATAAAAATAACAATGCCCCTAGTATTCTAGCAAAGACTTTTTTGCTTAAAATCATCAGTAATCTTCCTCTATTTGCTCTTAATACAACTAAAAATGCTGCCGAGATAATAACTAATATCTGATTTATCTAACGCTAATTCATCAGTACTTCTAGTTATTTGATACTACTGCACACGTTTAAACCACTTATCTTCAGAGTATATCAATTATATCAACCGTGTCCACCGCGTTTTTTGTAGCTCCCCAAAACGTCCCCAAACCTCCAATAGGTGTACGAATCCCTGTTGCTTCAGTCCACATAACATCTGAAATTGCCGTTAACTGGATGGTAACCACCTTATCCAGAAACAAATATTCAGGGTTGGTAGATAAGCTACTTCGGGTCGTCACATTATCTTTTATAATAGCTTTAACCCGCTCACTATTGCCAAGACCAATATATATTTTTGCAGCAACAACCTGAACGATACGTACCCCCTGTTTTACCCCTGTTTTCACAGATTCATCCAAAACTTGCAATGGCTCTATACCTTCGGGTTTATTACCTGGAAAACTAACCCATATAGCCGCTTGAATGGCATCAGGCACTCCCCACCACCTATCATTATCCAGACAACTTGCCCCTCGCCCGACTTTAAGACTGATATCCAAAGGCACATTTGCACTGCCTTCTGATGCCAGGTCATTCAACACTGCTTGCAAGCCATCCATCAAACCAACCAGCCAATAAAACTCATCGTTCCAGTCACTAAATTTTGGACACTCTTTTCCCGGTGTTTCAGTATAGGCTAATTCAAGGTTACGATAGCCCTTTAACTGCCGTAGAGCAGCTTGATTAAGAAATCTCTTTTGTGAAATTCTGGCATCTTGTGCTTCTGTGACGTTTTTTGAATGTATTGCACGCAAGTACCTAAGCTCTTCTTCCCAAGCTTTAAATTCAGAACAACTGCCAGACAAGAAACCCAAAATCACCGACAATTTATAAGGCTCTGCATTGAGCTGAGAAAGACTGGGGACCAACAATGTCAGGGCTTCAGCCATAACACAGCCCATGGCAACATCATCCGTTTTCAATACATAAGGAACAGCATGGTCTTCTATAAAACTGACCAGTAACTTGCCTGAGTTATTGACTGCTAGCGTTATCGAGACTGAGATCAAAAACAACGTCATCAGCAACATTATTATCCAGCTCAATACGCTTGACTTTAACTTGCCTGCCATTACTCGACTCCTACTGAATGTTATTATTTTTTAAAAAAAAACCTTCACGCCTAAAAACGTTTTATGCTTATTAACAAGCCATTGGTAGAAGAAAAGTTAACGGCCAATTATCAAACCAATCGTCAAAAAGTCAGCGAAAAAAGAGGATGGACTTTTTATCCTTGATTTTACTTGCTTTGCTCAAGGCTAGAAGCTCTCCCACCCAAAAAACTGACTTTTATAAAATTGTAGTTAAGCAATGAAGAATCATTTATTCTTTATCTGTGGCTGTACACTCAAGCCGTTTAGGATCTTTTTTACATCGCACCAGGCGCATTACCTTGAGCATCCTGGCATCATAAATGCCTTTTTTCCGTAGCGAAACACGCATTTTCCGATACATTTCATGATAGCGACTCTGATCACTTTCCGAAATATTAATCCACCAATCATCGCCAATCCTATCTTCATAATTCTTTGCCAGCATCACCGCTTTATCGAATTGACTTAAGGTATATTTACGTGATTTTTTACCAAAATTTTCAGGAAATTTTTCCTTGCGAATCATAATTTGCAAAGTAAGTTGTGCCACTGGAAAACGAATAACCCCCCCACCGGGTTGTAGGCCTTTATACAGTTCCATCGCTTGATAAATTACAGCTGGCCCATAAGTGACATCAACTAGGCCATTATTAAATTTACTATACATTTCTGCTATTGAAGAACTCATTGATGGCGTACCAATCAGGCCTACCAGTTCAATTTGCGCAGGGTCACTTGCCATAACGGCAATACGAATACTTGATAAATCATTCTCTCCCGCAACATGCTCACTCAGCAAGGTTCGATCATTAACAAATAGATAGGCAGCCCCCATAGGAATAATCCCCACCACTTCATAAGAATCATTCATCAGCAATGGTGCTGCTTGTTCCGAACTGATACTACTAATAACGGTTTTTAAATACTCATAAGAGGGCAATGCTCCCATTGCATCCAGAGTACCACTGAAGGAATTAAATTGTCGACTTTGAACACCTGTAAAACTGACAGCATCACATCCGCCCGCTTTAAAATCTGCCGCAGCATCATTTTCACTAATATAAGGTTTAAGTTTAAAATCAACCCCCCAGTTTAATGCTGCAATTTTATAATCTTTCATCTGCGCATAGATGGGGCCATTTGCACCTAGCAAATCAAACACGCACAAACTTTTTCTCTCAGCCTGAGCAACTGAGCAATGCAAGCTTAACAAAGCTATCAAAAATGGACTAAAAAGTTGTTTGATAAAGGTTTTCATAACTGATCCTCTTTTCCACTTTAGGTGCAAGTGCACTCTTGACCCAACCTATTTTAAAAAAAACTATTATTTATTACAAAGCTCTATACAAACCACAGGCTCATAAAAACTGAGTAAGTTTCTGAGCTATTCCTAATCTGTAGGAGGGGCCTATTGGCCGCGACCGGATCAAGATCAAGAGCAGTCGCGGCCAATAGGCCCCTCCTACTTTTATCCACAAAACGTCAACTACTGCTAAGAAGCTGGTGGTATAAGACTCTTTACCCAGTAATTTGTTCATTACAACAAGTCATCAATATCAATTGTTTCTATTGTCTTTTCAGGGTCATCCCAAAAAAAACCTAATCGACCTAAAGGTGTTCGCCTACCCGTTCCTTCAGTCCACAATCTATCTGAAATTGCCTGTAACTGCAGTCTGGAGACATCGTTTAGGCTTTTATAATTTTTACTTGCTGAGGTTTGCTTTAACACCCCATAATTTCGAATAATCTTTTTAACCTGTGCAATTTTACCCAGCCCCAGATACACTTGCGCAGCCAGAACCTGAGGAATTCTAATCCCTTGTTGCAAGCCCCTTTGAATTGAATCATTTAAGATTTCTTCAGGCTTTTTATTAGCAGCGCTATTTCCTGGAATAGTCATCCAGATTGCTGCCTGTATTGCTTCAGGCGTTCCCCACCACTTCTCATTATTTAAACAGCTAGCTCCTCGCCCCACTTTAGCTGCAATATCTAATGGCACTTCAACCGTTCCACCCGACGCAATATCATTAATAATCGCCTGAATACCATTAAGAAGACCAATCAGCCAATAAAGCTCTTCATCATCAGATGCAAACTCAGGGCATTCAGCCCCTGGTTCCACAAAAGCTTTAGCTAAATAATGATAGCCCGTTAATTGCCTATGAGCAGCCAGCCCAAGCAATCTCTGCTGAGCAACTCGAGCATCCTGAGCTTCAATTGAATTTTTAGAGTAAACCGCTCTTAAATAACGTAGCTCCTGTTCCCAGGCTTTAAATTCTGTACAGTTTCCAGCCATCAAATAGAACAAAATACCCAGCTGATCGGGTGATGCTGTCACGGTTGAAAAACTCAATAAAAAGGGTGAAAAAGATTCGACCATTGAGCATTTTAAAGCCACATCATCAGTTTCCAGCATATAGCTTACCCCATAATCTTCTGCATAACCGATCATGGCATCCCCTGTCCCTTTATATACTAGAGTACAAGCATTTAGCTGTAACAACAAAGATAACATGATGAATAATGAAAAATAATGATTAATTTTTTTCAAAGCATTTATCCTCAAAATTTTGTAACCAACCCTAAGCTATAAAAAAAAATTATAGCCTTTAAAATAGTATTATCGTTACCAGAGTCTAGCATTTTCTTTCGTCTTTCGTCTTTCGTCTTTCGTCTTTCGTCTTTATTTTTTCTTCAGGCATAAAAAAAGGGAAGGTGCTAACACCTTCCCTTTTTGGGATACATTAAGTTTGAATAAACTTAGAATGCAAACCCAACTGATCCACCCACTTGAAAGCCGTCTGTATCAACGCCATCAACATCATCAGGAGAGTAATGGTAACGACCATCAACACCTAAAGAAATACCTGAGAATAATTCATAGTCAGCACCAGCACCAAACACCATACCAGTATTCATCACTGTCACCGCACCAGATGGTGGGCTGATAATATTAATATCAACACCTACAGGGATAATCCAAGGTCTTAATTTACTGCCATGCATAAATTTAACTTTTGGAGCTGCACTGATTCTTAACTGGTTTGTTGTAACTTGTTGCCCTGTTAACACACTGTTTGTTTCATCAGAGAATTCAGCATATTCAAGACCTAATTCAAGGTCAAATGAAACACCGTCCATTAATCCAAAAAAATCATTGTTTACATTAAAATCAATTGCCGCACCATAATAAAATGCATCGTCATCACCTTGACCACCAACTAAAATATCATTATTTATAGTCAGATGACTAGCTTGAGCAACTGATCCATTTGCTCCACCACGTTGGTCATTGGCGCGCAACCAACCACCACGTACCCGGAAAACATTATTTTTAGCAGCAGATTGAACAGGTGCATTTCTGACAGAAGCCATCCATTGATCCAACTCTTGTACTTTAGTTGAATCAGCTGTGCTAGCTGCAATTGTTTTTACACGGCTTAATTCTGCTTGCATTTCATGCATCATTGTTGCCATTTGGTTAACTTGTGACTCTAAAGCCGCAGTTTTTTTAGCATTTGCTTCTGTTTGTGTAAGAGCTGCTGCTTGTGGAGAAACCAACGCTCCTGCCAAAGTTAATGATGCTGTTGCTACACTAAGTGCAATCTTTGTTTTTTTAATCATCGATTTTCCCCTCGAGAGGTTGTTATTATTAAACTGAATTTGCTGAAATACAACAAAAGTAATTCACGGTGGTAATAGTAGCAGTTAAGTTAAATCCTTACAAGTTTTAAACCTATTTTTTTTATACCTATAAATTCAATAAGATACATAACATTCCTAATACCAAACCTATTGCTGTATAAAAAAAACAACAGCCCCTTACCTTGTTGAGCTCATGTATACTATACCTTTTTAGCTCTTTTTTGCTATAGATCAACTTATTCTAAAAAACGCGTAAATAACATGAATCACACCCCAGAGATTACCATTATAGGAAGCGGGGCCATTGGCCTACTCACTGCCAGAGAGTTTATTAACGCTGGACACAGCGTCACTATTTTGGACAAATCGCTTTCTGGCCAAGAATCATCCTGGGCTGGCGGCGGCATACTACTTCCTCTCTATCCCTGGCGACAACCCAAAGCCATTAGCGCTCTAGTAATAGAGAGCAATAAAAATTATTCCGCTTTATCAAGCGATCTATTTAAGGCAACACAAATTGACCCTGAATGGTATGACTGCGGTCTACTTATTTGTAAAAACCCAGACAGTGAACGGGCAACTGCCTGGTGTGATCAAAACCAAATCCCCTATAAAAATGCCGACAGTTCGCTTCTTAACGGTCTGAATACACAAGTTAAAAATCCACTCTGGCTGCCAAATATTGCCCAAGCGAGGAATCCAAGACTGTTAAAGTCATTAAAAGCTTATTTACTTGATAAGGGGGTTACTTTTATAGAAAATTGTGCTGTCTTTGATGCAAATATCAATAATGGCCGAGTGAGCTCTTTATTAACCGATAAAGGAAGTATTGAAGTTAATCAGTTAATCATTTGTACGGGGGCATGGACTTCCGAGCTTAGTAGGAAACTTTTACCCAATGATACTCATTCACCTGATATTTCTCCTGTAAAAGGACAAATGCTATTATTTGACGCGAAACCAGAAACTTTATTACATATGGTATTAAATGATGACCAATATTTAATACCGCGTCGCGATGGAAAAATCTTAGCAGGTAGTTCAGTAGAGCATACAGCGTTTGACAAGAGCACATCAAATGAAACCAAAGACAAACTGGCAAGCTTTGCAATAGACTTGTTTCCTGCTTTAAAAGACTTTCCTATCACTCATCATTGGGCAGGATTGCGACCAGGTACTAAACAGGGTATACCCTATATAGATAAACACCCCGAGATCACAAACCTCAGTATTAATGCAGGACATTTTAGAAACGGTTTAGTGATGGGACCAGCATCTGCCTGTTTAATGGCTGATTTAATTTTAGATAGAAAACCTTGTGTTGATCCAGCACCTTATAAACTACAATAGTTTTTAAATTTAGCCATTTTAGTTACAGACGCGGGCGCGTTTTATTGTTTTTTGTATAGATAAATTCACGCCATCAGCAATTTTTAATTACCTTTACATAACCCTCTCGGCAATTGATCCTACATTGCCCTATTTACCTACATCCTTGTAGGCATCCTGCAGGAGAGGGCTTAGAGCAAATAAATACTATGAATCTATATCCTTTACTTCGTCCAGCTTTATTCTCTCTTGATCCTGAGCTTGCTCACACTGTCACTTTAAAACTGTTAAAACTTGCGGATAAAACGGGGTTATCAGCTTTAAGCAAAGCCAGCTCAGATAACAAACCCGTCACTGTTATGGGCTTAGACTTTAAAAACCCAGTCGGCCTGGCAGCAGGACTTGATAAAAATGGCGATTATATTGATGCTTTAGCCGCTTTAGGTTTTGGTTTTTTAGAGATTGGCACAGTAACTCCAAGACCCCAACCTGGAAACCCTAAACCTCGCTTGTTCAGATTACCAGAACATGAGGCGATTATTAATCGCATGGGCTTTAACAATCTTGGCGTTGATCACTTAATCCAACAAGTACAACAAACAAACTACCAAGGTATTTTAGGCATCAATATTGGTAAAAACTTTGATACTGCAATTAAGGATGCAACCAATGATTATTTAATTGGCTTGCGAAAAAGTTATGCTTTAGCCAGTTACATTACGCTTAATATTTCTTCGCCAAATACAAAAAATCTACGCCAATTACAACAAGGCGATGAGATTAAAAACTTATTATCCACATTGAAAGAAGAGCAATTAACCCTACAGAAAACTCATGGGAAATATACTCCGCTAGTCGTTAAAATAGCCCCCGATTTAGATGATAGCGAAATACTTCATATTGCTAAACTTTTATTAGAATTCGATATTGATGGTGTAATCGCAACTAATACCACGATTTCCAGAGAAGCTATTCAAGGGCATATTCATGCTGAAGAAATTGGTGGTTTAAGTGGTGCGCCTGTTAAAGATCAGTCCACTTATGTCGTTGCCGGTTTAGCTGCCGAGCTTAATGGCAAACTACCAATAATTGCAGCAGGTGGTATTTCATCAGGCCAGGATGCCAAGGATAAGTTATCAGCCGGTGCAAGTCTGGTTCAAGTCTACAGCGGTTTGATTTATCGTGGACCGCAATTGATTGAGGATGTTTTGCAGGTCCTTTGATTTTTTATTTTAAAGTCAATTAGGGTGGAAGAGCATTATTTAATTTTTCCTCTTTCAATCCTCCCTATCTGGGGGCGGTTTTAAAGCAGAGACTCCAGTAATGATGCCTTACAACGCCTACCCCAATGTCATTAAGTTAAGGTAAAAAGAGTCTATTTTGATTTCTCCACCCCCAACCCCCTCCATCAGGAGAGGGCTTAAGAGCAAAAAACATTTACCTTAAATTGCTTAACTTAATGATATTGCCCCCCCGACCAAGAAGGGTTTAGAACACCCCACTGCTCTTAAGCCCTCCCTTGCTGGGGAGGGTTTGGGTGGGGAGAACTTCAATTAAGTTTCTCTTTCTTGTGCCTCAACAACCAAACGCAGACTTTCCATCACCCCTTCCAGATTTCTAAACACCTCATTATTCCAAAAACGAAGGACCTTAAATCCACGTTGATTTAGAAACAATGTTCGCTCAGCATCCTGATCAACTTGTTCACTATGCTGAGATCCATCCAACTCAATAATGAGCTTCAATTCCAAACAAATGAAATCTACAACATATGGCTCAATCGGAAATTGCCTACGAAACTTATACTTTAAAAATCGTTTTTTTCTAAGTTGTAGCCAGAGTATTTGCTCAGTATCTGTTTGGTTTTTTCTTAGGTTACGAGCCAAGTGAGTTAAAGGCATTTATCACTCCTTAGCTAAAAGAACTTTGAAATAGAAAATTATATGATTTCTCCCCACCCAACCCTCCCCATCAGGAGAGGGCTTAAGAGCAAAAAACATTTACCTTAAATTACTTAACTTAATGATATTGCCCCCCCCCCGACCAAGAAGGGTTTAGAACACCCCACTGCTCTTAAGCCCTCCCTTGCTGGGAAGGGTTGGGCGGGGAGAGTTTCAATTAAGTTTCTCTTTCTCCTGCCTCAACAAGCAATTGCAGACTGCATCCAATTTGGCTTTTAATATACACCATGAATACACCCTTGAGGATTGACAGCATACCAACAACCTTGAAACCCAAACAAGGATTCAACCATTAAATTGAATGACCCGTGGATTATTAATATCCATTAAGACTTATTCCCCAGCAATAGACATCTGTTCTATCAAAATAGAGCCTGTTCTGACATTGCCTCTGTAATCAACATCATTCCCTACAGAAACAATATTTTTATACATATCCTTTAAATTTCCAGCAATAGTAATTTCTTCTACAGGGTATTGTATCTGCCCGTTTTCCACCCAAAAACCTGAAGCTCCACGGGAATAGTCACCAGTTACTCTATTAACTCCCTGCCCCATTAATTCTGTTACTAACAGTCCAGTATCTAACTGTTTCAACATAGCATTAAAATCATGACTACCCGCATCCACAATCAAGTTGTGCACACCACCAGCATTACCCGTTGTTTTCATACCAAGTTTTCTTGCCGAATAACTGCTTAATACATAACCTTGTAACACGCCATCAGCCACTATATCTCTAGCCGCTGTTGCCACCCCTTCAGAATCATAACTGGCACTACCTAATGCCATTTTTAAATGAGGTTGCTCATGAATATGCATAAATTCGGGTAATATTTGAGTGCCCAAAGCATCAAGTAAAAAACTGGATTTTCGGTATAAACTGCCACCACTGATTGCACCGATTAATGATCCTATTAGACCTGATGCGACTTCAGCTGAATACAGTACAGGGCATTGACGCGTTGATAAACTACGCGCGCCTAAGCGGTTAATCGTCCGCTCTGCTGCTTTTATACCAACATTTTTAGCCGGCTCTAATTTTTCAGCATTTCTGGACACGCTATACCAGTAATCTCGTTGCATATCACCATTCCGCTCTCCTAATACAGAACAGCTGATTGAATGGCGAGTTGACTGATAGCCGTGTAAAAACCCCAGGCTATTACCTAACACGCTAATGCCTTGGTGACTATCAACTGATGCACCTTCAGAATTGTTTATTTCTGCATGATATGAACGGGCAGCATCCTCACATTCCACTGCAATGTTAATGGCTGCTTCAGCATCGATATTCCAGGCAAAGTTTCTATCAAGCTCAGGAAACTCTGTTGCCAAATGATCTTTATCGGGTAAACCCGAATATTCATCTGCACTAGAAAAACTTGCAATACTACAGGCCGCTCTTACAGTTTCTTTAATTGAATCATTTGAAAAGTCATTAGTACTTGCTGTTCCTTTCTTTTGTCCAATATAAACAGTCACACCCAGACTTTGGTCACAATGATGTTCTATTGTTTCGACCTCACCTAATCGCGCTGTCACTGAAAGGCCATTATCGACACTTAACCCTGCTTCTGCTGAGCTTGCACCTTGTTTTTTTGATTCATCCAGTAAATCTTGAACCAGACTTTTTAATCGATTAATTTCTTCGTTATTTTGCACAATAATTCTCTTTATTAAACGCTGGTTCCACCGACTGTTAAGCCATCAATTTTAATGGTCGGCTGCCCTACGCCAACGGGAACACTTTGACCTTCTTTTCCACAAGTCCCAACCCCTGCATCTAACTCTAAATCATTACCAACCATAGAGACTTTAGTGAGCACTTCGGGTCCATTACCTATTAGGGTTGCACCTTTTACTGGTCGCGTTATTTTTCCATCTTCAATCAAATAGGCTTCACTGGCTGAAAATACAAATTTTCCTGAGGTAATATCCACTTGTCCGCCACCAAAATTTTTAGCATACAGGCCTTTTTTTACTGACTTAACAATTTCTTCCGGATCATGAGATCCAGGAAGCATATATGTATTAGTCATTCTGGGCATGGGGATATGCGCATAAGACTCACGCCGTCCATTACCTGTCGACTTAACACCCATTAATCGGGCATTTAATTTATCTTGCATATACCCTTTAAGTATTCCTTTTTCTATCAGCACTGTATTTTCTGAAGGAACACCTTCATCATCAATACTTAAAGAACCTCGTCTATCTTGCAATGTTCCATCATCTACAACGGTACAAAGCTCTGATCCTACCCGTTCACCTACTTTATTACTAAATGCAGAGGTGCCTTTACGATTGAAGTCGCCTTCTAAGCCATGCCCAATCGCTTCATGCAACAATATACCCGGCCAACCTGGACCTAACACAACAGTCATATTACCCGCGGGTGCTTCAATAGCATCCAGATTAACCACAGCTTGCCTTACCGCTTCTTTGCCATAGGCTAATGCTTTATCCTGATCTAAAAAGTAACCATAATCGGTTCTGGCACCACCGCCCATGCTACCTTGTTCCCGTTTACCGTTATCTTCCAGTATCACTGTCACACTCATTCGAGTTAGAGGTCGAATATCTGCTGCCAATGAGCCATCTTGATTAGCTACTAAAATTTTCTCATCTACGCCGACCAGGCTAACGATCACTTCTTCAATGCGCTGATCTAACTTACGTGTCTCAACATCCACTTTTTTCAACAAATCAATTTTTTCTTGATCCGCGAGTGATTTCAAGGGATCTATAGGCTGGTAATAGCTCACTCTTTTTTTCAGAACATCGACTTGCCTTTGGGCATTTTGTCCTTGTCTGGCAATAGCCTTCACATTATTTGCTGCTTCTAAAAGCACAGAAAGTTCTATCCTGTCGCTATAAGCAAATCCAGTTTTGTCACCAGAAATGACTCGTACACCCGCACCTTTTTCGATGCTGTGAGCGCCTTCTTTAACAATACCACCCTCAAGCACCCATGATTCGAAATGACTGGACTGAAAATAAATATCAGCATCATCGACTGCTGCACTTAGCATGCTGTCCATAATTTTATCAATATCTTTTTCCTGCATGCCATACGGCGTTAATATTGACTGTTTTACTTGGTTTATCATTTCCATTCTGGGTTTATATATTGAAAGGTAATCTTGGAGGGAAGGTTTAAAACAGAGTGCAATACTCTTGAATTTATGAACAAAGATTGCTGATATTTATATAGCGAACCAAAGTCCGCTATATAAACTCAATGCTAATCAATGGGTAAATCTTCCCTAATTGTTTTATACAATAGCTTAATTAACTTGGCACCTGAATCAACAGAACTGTCAAAGTCACCTTCATCAACCAAAAAGTCGTCATTTTCTTGATTAATAAGCTCCACACTGACTTCGGTATCACTTTCTCGCCAAATTACGGTTAACTTGTAGGCGGCCTCTTCATAATAGTCATCTTCAAACAAGAAGAAAGTCATGCTATCCAATAGCCCAGGTTCTTTAGACGCCTGCTGGTCTGGGTCAAATTTAAGGAAAAATACACCTTTGTCCCTATTTTTATCCGTTACTTCAATCTTACTCAGACTTAAACCTTGCTCAACGATATTCCATGAGCGCTCAAATATTTTTTTTATCTTGATAACGGGCTGTTTGGCAGAGTGTGACAGGGAAACAACATCTCCTAATCCGGTATTTTTTTCTTTTTCTTTAAGCTGTGACTTTGGTCTTTCAACAATCTTCATCACTGGTGGCGTTTCAAGTTCGGTAGTATCTGTATACCGTGTATTTTTAACATCTGAGCAAGCAGTTGCTAATAATGCTATTAATAATAAGCTCAAATAACTTGTTGAAGACATCATCTATTTACAAAAAAAACGTCGGTGGTTTAACACAGGAAATGAAGCACGCATTTTGCCTAATCGTTCAATATCTATTTCCCCACTAACAAAACCGGCGCCAGTTTTATAACAGTCTAAAATCACACCCCAAGGGTCAACAATCATACTATGCCCAAATGTTTTTCGACCATTGACATGAAACCCACCCTGATTTGGTGCAATCACATAGCATAAATTTTCTATTGCCCTGGCTCGTAATAACACTTCCCAATGTGCGGCACCTGTTTCCGCAGTGAATGCTGCTGGCACAATGACTATATCTACGTCTTGCTCCTGCATTTTTCTAAAAAACTCAGGGAAACGCAAGTCATAACAGACTGCAATACCTAATCGCCCAAAAGGTGTATCTATAACTAATGGTTCTTCACCTTTCTCAATTGAATCTGATTCCCTATACTCTTCATCAGTACCTGGCACACTCACATCAAATAAATGAACCTTGTCATAGCGTGCGACTCGCTCACCCTTATCATCATATATCAAGCATGCCGCTCTCACTTTATTATCAGCGTTAGCAGCCAGAGGCACTGTACCCGCTACCAGCCAGACAGCATGTTTTTTAGCCGTTTCCGATAAGAATGTCTGGATAGGTCCTTCACCATCTGCTTCCCTGACTTTAACTTTATCTAGCTCATGTTCACCCATTAAAGCAAAGTTTTCCGGCAAAGCAATCAACTTTGCGCCAGCATTTGCAGCTTCGGCAATTAGTTTCCCTGCTTCCAATAAGTTGGAGCCTACATTTGGACTAGATGCCATTTGAATGGCAGCACATTTACTCATATTTTTTCTCTTCACTCTAAAACACGTCTAAATTTAATCTTTTTCACATCACTCTTCGGAGTCTTTCGTCTGAGCACATTACTCTGCAATTGATTCCATCCAGGAAAAATCTGTCAAGCCAGTCCATGTTTTCTTTAAAACACCATCTTGTTCATGCATAGACTTAACCTGAATATCACCCCAATTTCCAGTCACATGATATTTAGAACCAAAAAAATAACCTTCTTTATAATCTCTGGTAACAACCTGAGTGATTGTTCCAGCGATTTGGCTGACAATTGTACCAGCTATAGGTACTGCTCCCGAACTTTTCGGCACAACTGTGACACGATGATCTAGTGTCTTGCTTAATATATCTGCTTCACCAGTAATTGTAATCTGAGCAGGAATAGCATCAACTAACAAATTAGTTGTACGCGCCTTGCCTCTGTTCATCTTAAACGAACCAATAATACTATTAAAACTCAGGCCTTTTTTATACAAATCACCAAAATCAAGCGTCAATCGTTTAATCCACTGCTCCATGGCCAGAAGCCCTAAAACACGACCAAACCCTGGTTCAATACTGGATATTCGCCCATTTTCCAATTTTACATCAATATCTGCATCCATTGCCGCTAATGAAAATTGATAAGGCGCTTTGGGCCATGAACCATAATATTCAATGGTTGCGCTGGCTTCTTTTAAATCATTGCTAACCCCCAACTGAGATAACAATACCCCCATATCATCAGCCAACAAAGTACCATAAAAATCAGTCCGACTCCCTTTGCGGCGTTTTATCCAGTCTACAGACATTGCAAGCTTGTGGTTTTTTGCTGATACATCAACACGCTTAAACCTGACACCCTCGGAAATTCGTTCAGTTTCTATTTCAAGCGCCCCTAGATTAGTCCTATTCCACCAAAGCTGTTCACTAGACACATCGATAAGTGGCAAATCTTTGCTAATAAAGCCATCCGATTGAAAGTTAAATTGCATTAGCTCAGAAAGATTAAGATAAGCCATCTCTAACTTTATTTTATTCGTATCCGTTGTATTAATAGGGACAACAAAGGCTCCTTTTGCTGCTGAACTAGTCAAATTACCTTGCCATTGCTGTCCAAAGCGCTTAGCCGCTATTTCAAAGGAACCATAATGGTTCTGTTTCCATTGTAAATCTTTGGTTACAATGGCAATCTCATTAAGCCTTTGACTCGCCATTTTTTTGCTATTCTTACCAGCAAAAAGTCCCACCCATTCACTCAGATTTAAAGCTTTTTGTTTAACCGTAAGATTTATTCCCTTTATTTTAGATAATTTAGCCCTTCCTTTCCCATAAACAATATGCGCTGAATGCATCTCACTTTGTTGCTTATCAATATTCATTGCAACCTTAACATCGCCATTATAATTTAATGTTAAAGGTAATAAGTCATTATCATTTAACGATAAATTTACATTCAATTTTTTCTTTTGAATTGCATTTTTCTTCAACAACCCAGGTAATCCTATAGACACGCCAGTTAAATCTGTTTTGATATTAACCTTTGCAGACTTATTTTTTTTCGCAGGCAAGTCTAACACCACCTGATAACTGGTTTCCCCCATTAGCTGGTCTTTAGCCAACAAATCACTATTCAAAAAACTAAATTGTTTTTGTAATTGCGAAACAGTTGTCTTCCCTGCCACTTTAACTGCAGTATTAAAGTTTTTACTATCAACCTTAATATTTATTGGGAAGCCTAAAGTTTTAGCCTTTATATTCTTTTTACTAAACAAGCCCTTTTCAGTAAAACTTAAGTCACCAGCGACTTCATTTACATTTAAATCTATCGCTTTAACATTTAACACAGCCTGTTTTAAATGAGCCACTCCATTAACGACTGCCTCAACATCATCAACCAAAGGTACCTTAAAATCCAACTCAACATTCACTAACCCTGAGGGTTTGACCGCATCCATAAACTCATCAATGGCCTCATGCAAAGGTGTTTGTTGTAAAAACTTTAATCCTTCTTCAACACCTCCCTCGGCAAGCCCTTCAACTAACAAATAGTCACTTTTTTCAAAAGAAGGTATCTCAACCACTGTATGGGTAATATCTAATCCACTTATTTCAGCATGCGTTGCCGTCACCATTAAGCTTTCTTTTTCAAACAGTATCTCGGCATTCAGATTCGTCAAAGAGGGCCAATCTGGTGAAAACTTCAACTCTAATTCAGTGGCATCAAGCAACACTTCAAATACCCCCTGACCGTCAACATAAGGAAATTGATTTAATTCGCCATAAACCAATAGTCCTCCCTGTCTAATTTGCCCTGATACAAACGCCTGATCCAGCCAAGCCAGCACATCGTCATACATAATACTGACCGGATAGTAGTCGGGGACTGCACTCACATCAGCCAGTCTAAAAGAGCTCTGTAAATCCATAAAAACAGCATCATCATTTTTAGGGATTTTTAGGGACAGTTTACTTTCAGATTCAGCGTCTTTAGTATTTAAAAATAACTGCTCAGATTCAACTAGCCACGCATCATCTTGTTGCTGCCAGCTTAGCTGCCCCATTAAATTTTCAACAATAAATGGTACTCTAAAAAGACCAGGGAAAAAGACTCGGCCCTGTTCTGTATTAAGACCAATAAGCCCCTGCTTGTTGGAGCCTTGAATACTTCCCGTTAAATTGACTAGTTGCGGGAAATCATCAACAGACGAGGTAAAAATACTTTCAAACACTCCATTGATAGCATAAGCAGCATTTTCAGTATCAAAATAAGCAGAAAAATCTTTTACCTGCCCCTTTAAGCCTACTTTTGAAATTAAAACCTTTTTCTGTTCATCTAAAGGTGCAAAGAAATCAATCAACTCTACAGCTTCTTCCAGGTCAAGCTGAACGATTGAAGCGGCTATTTGCGTGAGATCATTATTGACTGAAAAATGGAAGGTTGCAGCGGGCCATTCGTTATCGCCTGTTTTAGCTAAAAAATTGCTGACTCCAAACTGCCAGCCAGTCTGAAGATTAAACCCATTAAAATCAGTAGACAGAGTGTTAATTTTAAATTCTTCTAAGTGTTTTTTAATATGGACTTTATTTGCTTGAACATTGCCCGTTAAGGTGATCATTTGAGAGTTTTGCCATTGACTCCATAATTCAAATTCACCTTGTCCTGCTGAAATTTCTAACCCTAGCGGTTGCTCACCTGTCAAAATTTCGGCTAGCTGTATATCATTACCTTTGATATAAACAAGCCCATTAATATTGTCCGTTTCAAAAACATTTCCTTGAATGGACATTGATACTCGCAAGGTTTTGCCAATTGCCTCTGGTAATTGACTTATCAAATGAATTTCATGGCTGTCTGAACCCGGCTCATTTTTTATCAGTAAATCAATATTATCAAAGGTAACTGCCGTTGCATGTCTTTGTTTATCCAGCCAGGTAATTTCACTTTTCAATACTTCATAGCGCCCCCCTTTTAATAACCACAAAGGTTGATCTGAACCACCGGCATTAAGACCTACAATTGAAAGACTGCCATCTTCTTTACGGACAATAGACAATTTAACACCAACCAAAGTCACCCAGCTAGAAGGTAAAACCTGTTGGGTCATCATCAGCTCCATTAAGCTGATACCAAGACGGAGCTCTTCTAACTTGATAGGCTGTTTTTTTCTATCATCGGAACTTAAAACACGAATATCATTTAAAACTATTTCTGGACTAAACCCTCGCATATTCGCACGTATAGCGCCAATCTCAACGGGTAGTTCAGTCAGTTGATAAATTTTGTTTTCCAGTTCCTCCTTATAACTGTCAACACTCAATAAAAAAAACCGAACAAAGCTTAAACTAATAGCAAAAACTATTAACAAGCCTAGGAAAAATAGTCGTGTGGTTGCTTTAATTCTGTTAATCACGCGACACTTCCAACATTAAATTCCTTACAACAAAACCACGTCATACTGCTCCTGATTATATTCCGCTTCTGCTCGAAATTTAATACTGACACCTAAGAACAGTTCTAATTCAGCCAGCATCCCCGCTTCTTCATCTAACAGCATTTCCACTACCTCATTAGACGCTAGAACTAACAATTCCTGAACATTATATTGTCGGACTTCTCGAATAATCTCTCTGAATATTTCTAAACACATCGATTCTGCTGTCTTTAATACGCCTCGCCCACCACATTCGCAACAAGGTTCACATAGAATATGCTCTAAACTTTCCCGGGTTCTTTTTCGGGTCATTTCCACTAAACCTAAAACTGACACTTCGGTGATTTTATTTTTAGCAGGATCTTTATTCAAATTACGTTGTAGAGCATCTAAAACTTGTGCTTTATGCTCTTCACTTTGCATATCAATGAAATCAATAATAATAATTCCACCTAAATTACGCAATCTAAGCTGTCTAGATATTGTTTGAGCCGCTTCTAAATTAGTTTTAAAAATGGTCTCTTCCAGATTTCGTCCGCCAACAAACCCCCCCGTATTAACATCTACCGTGGTCATTGCCTCTGTCTGGTCAAATACCAAATGTCCTCCAGACTTTAATCTGACTTTCCTATCTAAAGCACGGGTTATTTCATCTTCTATATTGTAAATATCAAAAACAGGACATTCTCCTGTGTAATGTTCTATCACAGGAACAATTTCAGGCACAAAAACTTTTGAGAAATCAATCAATTTTTGATACGTTTCTCGTGAATCAATCCTTATTCTTTTAATACTATCTGTATATAAGTCACGTAAAATCCGACTGCTTAAAGATAAATCCTGGTGTATTAAGGTTTTACTTTCTGCCTTTGTTATTCTTTCGGAGATAGCAGCCCATAGCTTAGTCAAAAAAGTCATATCAGAAAATAAAACGGCTTCCGTTACGCATTCTGCCGCTGTCCTGGCAATAAACCCGCCACTTTGATTTTTTTCCTGGAATTGTTCTATACAAGACCTTAGTCGACTACGCTCTTTGTCACATTCAATTCTTTGAGAAACACCCGAATTATTTGCATAAGGCATATAAACCTGAAACCGCGACGGAATAGAAATTTCCGTTGTTAATCTTGCACCTTTCGTTCCTAATGGATCTTTAGTGACTTGCACAACAAGCGCCTGACCTTCACGCAAGTAATGCTCAATATTTTCTGAACCCTTTTTTTCTAACTCTTTATTACTAAAATCAGATAAATGCAAAAAGGCAGCTCGTTCAAGACCAATATCAACAAAAGCTGCTTGCATTCCGGGTAATACTCGACAAACAGCACCTTTATAAATATTTCCTACCAAGCCTTTTTGCTGCTCTCTTTCGATGATTAATTCCTGCAACACACCATTATCTATGAGTGCAACGCGTGTTTCAGGAGGTGTAACATTAATTAAAATTTCTTCACTCATGTGATAACTTTTATTCCCTGCTTGGATAATAATTCTACGGTTTCAAATAATGGCAAACCCATTACACCTGAAAAACTGCCTGAAATTGACTCAACAAAAACACTGCCTAAACCCTGTATAGCATAGGCACCAGCTTTTCCTTGAGGTTCCTTTGTTTTCCAATAGGCCTTAATTTCTTTAGGCTCAATTGTTCTAAACTTTACTTCGGTAATACTCAGCGCCTGATGATGATACAAGCTCTCCGAATTCGGTGTTATCCCTCTAACAGAGACTGCACTATAAACCCTATGTTTATTACCCGATAACTGTTGCAGCATTTGTACTGCATGTTCTTCATTTTCTGGCTTACCTAGAATATGACCATTAATGACTACACTAGTATCTGCAGCCAAAATGGGTAGTGGCGTAGTCAGCTTTTGTTGGCAGACTGCTGATTTTTCTGCAGCGACTCTTATGACATACTCCTCAGCAATTTCTTCATATTTTGGCGTTTCATCAATATCCACTGGATATACAATATAACTGACCCCAATTTGATCTAATAATTCCTGTCTCCGAGGAGAAGCAGACGCTAAGATAAGTTGTTCATTCATCTGTGATAAGGGTGATTATTTAGAATACTCCATGCCCTATATAACTGCTCAGCAACAAGAATTCTAACGACAGGATGAGGAAAGGTAAGTTTTGACAGACTCCACGACTCTCTAGCCAGACCTTTAACGGAATCGGACAAACCTTCTGGCCCACCAACCATCAAAGCAACATTTTGCCCACTTTCCATCCATCGTTTCATCGCTATAGACAATTCAGGGGTCGTCCATGGTTTTCCTGGAATATCCAATGTCACTATATGCGCTTTTGAAGGAATAGATTGAATCATACGCTCACCTTCATCCCTGACAATCCGAGTTACATCACTATTTTTTCCACGTTTTCCAGGCATTACTTCTTTAAGCACCAGGCTACATTCTTTAGGCATACGTTTAGAATATTCCTCATATCCTTGCTGCACCCAGCCTGGCATTTTATTTCCAACTGAAATCAAATTTATTTGCATCTACCTGATCATCCACTGAACTAAGATTATTTTATTAAGGAGAAGGATACACAGAACAATTTATTGATGCAATGAAGAGCTTTTTAATTTTAGAAAAAACACGCTATTAAAATTTCTTTTAACATAATTAATACAGTTTCTTGCATATTTTTGTTAATGATATATATTAAATATTTATCCTTAAAGATTAATTAACCTTACATTATTTTATGGAAATCGAATCTAAAGCTTTTAGCTCTCAACAACTTGATCCTCATTTAATCATTAATTTTCCTAAAGGTATCCCTGGTTTTGAAGAACAAACCCAATTCCAGCTATTTCAATTAGAAGATAGTGAAATCGTCTATTCCTTACAATCGCTAGCCAATAAAAACACAGCATTTTCTGTAGCGCTTCCATCGCTCTTCAATATCAATTATCATTTTGTTTTAACTGATGAAGAGGAAGCTATATTAGATATTGAATCTATTGATGATTTATTGATATTACTGATTCTTCATAGAGATGAAGGCTCAGATACATCTGCTCAACCAACGATTAAAGGCTCTATTAAATCGCCATTGCTTATTAATACTAAGACAAGAATTGGACTTCAGAAAACATTAGTCGCAATAGAACAAAGCATTACTTTGACTGAAAAAAATAGTGAAATAGAAGTATCAGAAGCCTAAAAAAATATGCTCACGAAGAGCACCAAGCCAATAATCTATTTAATTAATAGCGCGGCTTTATGCTCTTCGTAGTATAAGGTTGCTTTTATCTTTAGTCTGCAAACTATGCAGCTTGTACAGGAATGGAATGACTTGAATGAGTCATCTCATTCTGATCATTAAAATAGACTAGAGTCGGTTTGAAATTTTCCAGTTCTTTTTCATTATAACTTGCATATGAACAAACTATAATCAAATCACCTTCACAAGCAAGACGAGCTGCTGCGCCATTAACAGAGAAAGCTCCAGAACCCTCTTCTGCACGAATAGCATAAGTAGTAAAACGGCCACCCGTATTAATGTTATATATTTGAATTTGTTCGTATTCCCTAATACCAGAAAAATCCAGTATCTTTCCATCGATAGCACAAGACCCTTCATATCCCAGCTCTGAATGAGTGACTGTCGCCCTGTGCAGCTTTGCTTTAAGCATTGTAGTATGCATATAAAATAAATCGTGTAGCCTTTTGAGCAGGCTATTATACCCAAATGTGTAATCCTTTCAAATTTACAATTGATCAATAGGTGACTGCATCTCCATATTAGCGTTATTTTCTGGTCTGTATATTCTCACTTGAGTAGGGTAAGCAAATTCCAGGTTATTTTGCTCTAAAATAAGTGCTATTTTAAATAACACGTCCTCTTTTACAGCCAGCCACTCAGCCCAGTCTACAGTTCTGGCAAAACAGTAAATCAATATATCGATAGAAAAATCATTATACCGATCCATGAAGACTAACTGGGTAGACTTTATACCATGTGTATCAGCTTGTGAAGAGAACTTAAAATCTCTTTTCTTTCTACTGACCTTATGCTTTGGATTTGCTATATCTGGGTGTTTTTTAAGCATTTCTCTAATATCATCAAGCGCCTTGCGAATATCATCCATTTCACTTTCATAAGTGACACCTATATGCATTTTTATACGCCGCCCCACCGCTCGACGATTCCAGTTCATCACACTAGACACAGAAACAATTGAATTAGGAATGGTAATCAAGGCATTATCAAATGTTCGTATCGTTGTACTACGCAACCCTATTTCAGCTACGGTACCTTCAACATCACCTACCTTTATCCAATCCCCCATTCTGAAAACATTGTCGAATAAGATAGTCACCCCCCCAAACAAATTCGACAAGGTGTCTTTGGCTGCCAGTGCAAAAGCCAACCCACCCACACCTAATGTTGACATGATTGCAGTCAGGCTAATACCAAAATGGCTTAAGCCAAACGCCAAGATAATAATAACAACAAGGGCTTTGACTACTTGTACACCAAGATTAAATAATTCTTTTCTTAATTCTTTATTTGAACTGGCTAATTTTTCAACCTGAACAATTACAATGCTGTCAATAATCTTAAAAAATAACCACATAAAAATCAGGCTATAAATAACAAAAGACGCCCCCTCTAAAGAAGAGCGATAATCCGTTTTGTAAAAAAAGGCATAAGCCCCCAGATTAACACCAAAAAACACCAATAATGTACGAGCAGGCTTCCTAATTTCCAGATAAACTAATTCTTGATGCTCGACCCCCTTATCTATTACATGATTTTCAACACACCATCGAGTACACCTAAAAATAAAAGGGTAACTAAAATAAACAAAGAAAATAATGACGACAGAAAGAACTATCCCGCCAATATCAACTTTAAAAGGTGCCAGTTTATTATTAATTGATTGCACAAAATCAAAGTGATTGACATATGAAATAGCCGATAACAAAGAAAACTCTTGAAACCAGTGTACTGAAGCAATTCGTCGCGGGTTATTGATAACATAACTCAGAATGTCGTGATAGCTATTGCTGGTCTCTAAAAACAGTTGATGATTCTTCTTTACATCAACAAACACAGCGCCCTCTACCTCCATTTCAGGCAATATTAGCTTAGTCTCTATTTTTAAACTAGCATCCAGTTCTTTTTGCGAACGCTCAACAATTGCATTGATTGTTTGATATTTATTTGATGATTCAATTAAAAACTCAAGATACACCCTAATGAACTGATTTGTTTTATAGGTTTTTAGTTTAATTTCATCACGCAGAGCAGCAAGATGATTTCCTCTTTCCGTGTTTATCTCAAGTCGAGACTTTAAAAAAGCCAGATCATTCTTCACTTTTTTTAACTGTAATTGAGAACTTGATGCCGCCCTCAATTGTTTCATTAGTTCACCTAAAGTAACGGCCTTTGCTTCTAGCAACGCATCAATGGACTGATCATCCTCGCTAATTAGCAATTGACTATTAAGGCTCTTCAGCTTGCTAATAGACTGTTTTATTTGCTTTTGATTTGCTGGCGCAGCAAGCGAAGAAAAACTCACCAATAACACTAACAAAAATACTGCTACCTTTATAATTTGTCGCACTTTAACACTCCACTATCAAACCATTTTCTCAAAAAAAGGTTTTACTTTTGACTCAACTTTTTTTGAAATTACTCAGCGAATATTTTTCTATGGGTATAGGTGTTGATTTATCAGGCTTCTGCAACAGGACGCTGCAACAGAGCTTACAGGGACGTATTTACGCCTCCTTATAAATCAATACCCTACACCCTCAACCCCAATTTCACTGAGTAGTTACCTTGTTTTTAGAAAAACAAACATTATCTATAAGACGAGGTTTACCCAGCTTTGCGGCAGCAAGTATAACCAGTTCATCATCTTTTTCTGTTGCTATATGCAAATCATCTGTTTTACAAATTGAAAAATAATCAACTTGAAACCCCGCCACTTGCAACCTCTTTTTTTGTTGATCTTCTATCAACTGAAAATCTGACTGTCCTTGCAATATTTCCTCACGCGCCTGACATAAAGCCTGATAAAGTACGGGGGCAATTGATCTTTCATGAGAGCTTAAATATCCATTACGTGAGCTCAAAGCCAGCCCATCATCTTCTCTTTCTGTTGCAACACCAAGAATTTCTACAGGAATATTTAATTCTTGCACCATTATTCGTATCACAGCAAGTTGCTGAAAGTCTTTTTCACCAAATATCGCCAGATCAGGCTGAACCATATTGAACAACTTAGTTACAATGGTTGCAACCCCATCAAAATGTCCAACTCGATGAGCCCCACAATGCATTTTGGACAGTCCTCCAACAGAAATAGTCGTTGTAGCATTGCTCTGATAGATTTCAAAAACAGAAGGTAAAAACAATAAATCAGTGGAAGCCTTTTCTAACTTATCTTGATCTGCAAGCTCTGTTCGGGGATAACTTTCAAAATCCTCCCCGACACAAAATTGAGTTGGGTTAACAAAAATACTAACGATAACTTTATCCGCTTTTTTTCTTGCCTCACGCACTAACTTAATATGTCCTGCATGCAAGTTACCCATGGTTGGAACAAAAGCTATGCTCAGCTCCTGCTTACGCCACTGACTAACTGTAGCCTTTAATTCGCTAATGCTTGCTATTTTATGCATAGTTCTCAAAAACTATGTTGCAATGCAGGAAATTCCTGTTGCTTAACGGCTTGATGGTATTGCTGAATAGCACTTGGGACATCATTAGCTGTTTGCATAAAGTTTTGAGAAAACTTTGGCCTTTTACCTAAACTAATGCCTAACATATCGTACAACACCAGCACTTGCCCATCACAAGCACTCCCTGCACCAATACCAATAACAGGGATTGTTAAACTGTTTGATATCTTTTCAGTCAACTCAGCAGGAACACATTCTAAAATTAACAAACTAGCCCCAGCCTGTTCCATCTTTAAAGCATCTTCAGCTATTTTTTCAGCATCCTGTAATGTTTTTCCTTGAACTTTATATGCCCCTAATTGGTTAATTGATTGCGGTAACAAACCTAAATGCCCACAAACTGGCACACCAAACCCAACCAGGAATTCAATAATCTCTATATGCGCGCCTTCCAGCTTTACCATTTGAGCACCAGCTGACTGCATTAATTTAGCAGCACTTTTCATCGCCATTTCTTTTGTGCCATAACTTAAAAAAGGCAAATCAGTAATGACAAAAGCGCGTTTTCTTGCTCTCACCACACACTGTGTGTGGTAAACCATTTCATCGACCGAAACTGGCACCGTTGTTTTCTGCCCCTGAATCACCATACCTAAGGAATCACCAACCAGCATAACATCGATACCAGCCTGATCTATAAGCTGGCTAAAACTTGCATCATAGGCGGTCAAACAAGAAATTTTTTCACCAGCCATCTTCATGGCACATAAATCAAGTACTGAAAGAATCGGACCTGTCTGGTCTTCTGCATACAAAGCCATTAAGCTATTTTCTCCAAACCATTTAAAGGACACCGTGAAACAAGATAGCCAATATCCCCTTTACCGGGAATTAGCAAATTTTTGCTTGCTATTTCCTGCAATGGATACAATACAAAAGCCCTTTCCGTTAATCCTATATGAGGTATTTTTAAATCAGGAAGTTCAATCTGCTGATCACCGTACAACAAAATATCAAGATCCAGAGTTCTAGCCCCCCAGCGCTCTCCTTTTCTGACACGACCAAAATCAGCCTCAATTTTCTGTAATACAGATAACAATTCAACAGCCGTTAGTGCTGTCTGTATACTCATCACAGCATTAACATAATCAGGCTGATCCTGAGGTCCCATAGGAGGGCTAGCATATAAACCAGAAAATTTAAGCTCAGTGATACGCTCTTGCCTTGCGACTGACAGTCGAGCCAGTTTAACTTGTTCAGCCGGGTTATCTAGATTACTACCCAGTCCTATATATGCATCAACCATTATCACGTTTGACATTTTTATTTATTGATTTTGATTTTGCTTTTCCTTTGTTTTTACCTCTCCTTGGTGGGCGAGTCATTTTCTTTTGCTCTGCTTCATTTGCATCCTGAAACTTTGTCCACCATTGAGCCAACTCCATTTCAGCACCTCCCGTTTCGGCACGTAAGACTAAAAAGTCATAAGCGGCTCGAAATCTGGGGTGACCTAACAGTCGATACGGCCTAGCTCCAATCCGTTTATCAAAACGCAATTGTAACAACCAGACTTCTCGCATAGATTGAGTGACTCGTTTTGGAATTGATATGCTTTTAACCTGATTTGACAAGACTTTACTAGCCGCATTTTGAAAAGCAAAACTTTCCTCTTCTCCCTTGCTCATTTGCTCCTTAGCCAGACTTTGTACGGACTCCCATAAAAAAGCGGCTAATAAAAAGTAAGGCGTTACACTTTTCTCATCAGCAATCCGTTTATCCGAATTTTCTAGCGCTCTGGCAATAAATACACGAGGAAAATCATCTTGCTCAGTATCCAGACAATGATCAGCCTGTGGAAACAGAGTTTCAAACAAGCCATAATGCCTCAACATTTCAAATGCTTGTACCCCTGTACCCGATAAAAACATTTTTAAGGTCTCATCATATAAGCGTGCAGCAGGAATACCTTTTAACAAAGGGGCCAGTTCAAAGATTGGCTTTTCTGTTGACTCATCCAAAGAAAAACCTAACTTAACTGCAAACCTCACCGCACGAAGCATTCTTACAGGGTCTTCTCTATAACGAGTTGCGGGGTCACCTATTAGCTTCAGAACTCCAGCCGTATGATCTTCCATCCCCCCGGTATAATCGATGATAGAAAAATCACGAATATTGTAATACAAAGCATTAACAGTAAAATCCCTACGCCAGACATCGTCTTCTATACTGCCAAAAACATTATCACGCAATAAGCGTCCATCCTCATGAACCTTTTGCTCTTTATTATCAGCAACATCAGAACTTCGAAACGTTGCCACTTCGATAATCTCTCGCCCAAAGAACACATGAGCAAGACGAAACCTTCGCCCAATAATACGGCAATTACGAAAAACTTTTTTAACCTGCTCAGGGCTTGCATCTGTCGCCACATCAAAATCTTTGGGTTCATATCCAAGTAACAAATCGCGAACACATCCCCCCACCAGATAAGCTTCATACCCTGACTTTTTCAGTCGATATAAAACCTTTACAGCATTTTCACTCATTTGTGAACGTGAAATATTATGCTCCGAACGAGAATAAACCCTAACAAGGTCTTGCTCAATTCCAACATCAGCTGCAGTTGAATCGACTTCAGTAGCTGAACTGAATATTTTTTTGAAAAAATTTAAAATGGCCTTCATTCCCTTTATTTTTATTATAAAAATTCAGTGTTTACAACAATCACCCCATTGTAAACCTGAATTTTTTCCTATTATCATATCACTAAGGCGATTGACGGAAAATAATTTACCAGAATACACTGTTATTTTTATCGCTTTTAAAACACGATAGGAGGGGGCTATTAAGAGCTATATGTCTAATATAGCAAAGAAAAAGGTATAGAAAAGTCACTCGATAATAAATCATTTGGCAGGAAATGTACTTAGCGTATTCCTTCTCAATCAACAGGTTTTTTTTACACAAACTATCTTTAATATAGTAGAATCACCCAATAAAAATTAGTTACATATAAAAATTTGGCAGATGACTGACTAATCGAATCATCTGCCTATATCATTATTTTGGGGGATTTTATGTTTAAAAAGATCATTACTGGCTTAATTGACCAACCTTTATTAACCAGCCTTTATGTAGTTGACCTAGCCATACTACTTCTTCATAAACCACCTTTTATATTTTCTCTAGTGATGATGGCGGCATTAATAGGGATGAGCATGTATTACGGACAAAAACTAGCTTTATTCAAAAAATAATTGTTTAACGCGAACAAAAAAAAACCAGATAGAGAGCAAGACCTCTCACCTGGTTTTTTTCGTCACATGGCAATCATTGCCTATGATGCATTACTTTTATTGGCTATTCTATTTCTAGCAACAGCTATCGTTTTACCATTTAATAATGGTGAAGCATTTACGTCTTCACAGTATTTTTTTCCAATCTATATTCTATTGATCAGCTTCCTTTATTATGGCTGGTTTTGGACGCATGGAGGACAAACACTGGGAATGAAAACCTGGAAAATTAAAATCCTGACGCTTAATCATAAACCTATGACCTGGCCTTTAGCTTTTAAACGTTTCTTATTGTCCTTCTTTTCCTGGGGCTTTGCTGGCCTAGGCTTCTTATGGAAGTTTATCGATAAAAAGCAATATACCTGGCATGACAAACTTTCAAAAACAACTTTATTTTTTGAAGACAATATTTAAGATAGGCAAAGACTAAGCCCTGCCCACCTTCTTATAACAAAGCTAAGTTACCAGCCCTTTTTTACTGTCTTACATTTAATAACAACATCTTTCATGTAACAACTGTATTCTGGCTCATTACCTTCTTCGTCTTCGTCATCTTCACAAGCATCGCAGACTATCTCACCCTTATGCACAGCACTATCATATCCCCAACCCATCCCCATACTATTACAGGCAAGTTTGGCATATTTTTTAAAACGTCGCCCTGTTGACGCTTGCTTAGAAGCCCTTTCCTTACTTTTACAACCTGGCGTAGGCTTTAGAGTACTGGTAATGTTTTTATATTCCCATTCATCAACAGCCAATGCAAAACACTGGTTGGAAAAAACAAAAAATAAAGCTACTAACAATATTTTATAAAACTTCATGGTCCACCCTTCCTTATTATTTTCGTTATTTAGAATTGATACATTTCCAATTGTAACTCTAAATTTAAAACAATTACACTTTAACCACAAAAAAAGATTTTTATAATATGCTAATATAGATTTTGGCATTAAAATATCCCCCTTTTACCATCCATGTACCTAAAATAAATCCACCCCGTAAAGCTTAACAACTAAACTAAATAAAATTTCAAAGGCCAGCTATTTGTAACAAAGATTGTTTTATAAAAAAACAATCTTATTAAGCCTCCATTAAGGAGCCAGTCTTTACTATGTTATACTCAAACTATTGCTAAACTAACACCAAAAACCACTCAGGTCGGAGCTTGAAAATATGAAAAAAATAATAAAACTTTTACCATTACTCGCTATTGTTTTTATAGCACTACCAGCAAATGCAAAAAAACAAGAGAAAACAATTGCATTAGAAGATAACTCTCAAATCCTTGGAAAATGGTCGATTTACGCCGAATCACCTACTAGAAAAAAAAGAGATAGAAAAGAAGTCACAATTCAATGGGAATTTAAAAACAATGGCATTATTCATGCTATTGCTACGGATACTCGTGGAAGAACTGGCATGACCAATATTAACATCAAATATTCTATTGAAAACGGCGTTATCAGAAAACAGGCCATTGCAGGCGGCTCAAGATACGAAAACTGTAAAGTGACTAAACTTGAGGGAGACGATATGACCTTGCACTGCCCATTCCTTTATTTTTATATGAAAAAGAAATAACTCTTCCACTGTCACCAGTCTCTGAAGATTGGTGACAGCAAATCACCGAACTCTGCTTACCGCATATAGCGCCGAACAAAAAACCACCACGCTCGGCAATACAGCCATTAGCATCGGATCATAGCCATAAACCAACCCCACATGCCCGGTTATTTTATCTAAAATATTAAACATCATCCCAATGATGATACCAATCATCATTCGCCCACCAGTACTAACCCCTCGCCTAATACCCACCACAAAAGGAATGGACACCATCAGCATGACAAAGGTCACAAACGGATTAATTAATCGACTCCAGAATGCCAGCTCGAATGTTTGCGACTTCTGACTATTCAACTTAAGAAAATCGATATACATAAAAAGGTCATATAACGACATATTTTCTGACTTTACCACCACCACATTTAATAAGTCAGGGTCTATTGATGTTTTCCATTGCTTGCTTGCCTCACGACTTGAAAACACTTGGTGAGGAGAAACTTCCGAATGCAAAATATCTTCCGTGTTCCACAGCCCATTTCCTTCAAAAGTTGCTTTACCTATTTTTGAAACACGCTCTAAAGAGTTTTTATTATCTACCTCATAAACGTAAACATCTGCCAACTCACCTTTTCCAGGGATTTTACGTACATTAACAAACTGATTACCTTCTCTTAACCACAAACCATATCTTGAACGCATCACCACTTCATTATTTTGAGCGGTTGTCTTGATTAATTGCGCGGTACGCTCTGCTTCTGGTGCAACAAACTCCCCAACAAAAAGAGCAATACTAACCAATACCACACCAGCAAGCATGACTGATTTTATAATCCAAAAAACTGATAACCCGGCTGCTCTCATGGCAACAATCTCTCGATTATTGCCCATTGATCCAACCACAAAAAGGCTTCCTAGCAAAGCACCTGAGGGCACCAGCTCATAGAAAACCCGAGGCGATGTGAATGCTAAATATAAAAATATTTCCTTTAAACCATAGGCCCCTTTGCCAAGATCTTTTAATTCATCACTAAAGGTAAACAAATTAAACAAGGTCAATAACAATATTATTGCAATTGCCGAGCCTTTTAAAACTTCTTTAACAATATACCCAGTTAAAACGTTCACTCCGTACCTCTACCTTTAAACTGCATAACGAACCACTTCATCCCATATAAGCGCAATAATAATGCACCAGCCAATAACAACAACAACAAGTAAACGCCAAAATAACCTACTGAGACAGGTAGCACTTCATTGACAACCCAGCTATGACTCACTCGCTTTAAATTGCCATAAACAAAATAAATAGCAAAAGCAACAATTAAGCTGCCATACACGCCACCTCGGGGTGATATTTTTGCCAAAGGTACCGCCAGAAAGCTCAGAAAAATAACCGATAAGGGGATCGATAAGCGGTTTTGAATTTCAGCAATATCTAACAATTTATTAGATGACCACAACAATTCACTAGCCATACCTTCTCTATGGCGTTCAAGCTGCGTTTTTTTCCTTTCAATCCTCACGGCGTACTCATCAAATGTTTCAATAGTAAAATCCTTTTCTCCAGGTACTCCTTGAACCCTCTCACCTTGCTGCAACACCAGATACAATCCTCCAGGCAACCTTTCTATTCGTCCATAATCAGCATTAACAATGCCTAATTGTCGCCCCGTTCTATTTTGCACAAAGACATTTTTCATCTGTTTATCCTCGGCAATATCCTCCGTATAAAAAACTAACTCACCATGGCTATATTCACTAAACCGCCCCCCTGAAATGCCTTTAATATCAGCTTGTTTCTGATCCTCAAACATCAAATGAGTCATTTTTGCTTCTGCCCACGGCGTTGCCACCATAGAAAAACCGGCAGCCACAACAGCCAGAGGAAAAATCAATAAAAAAACAGCTCGATAAATAACAAAAACACCACCACCCGCAGAAGCTACAGCAGCCATTTCCTGGTCTCTATACATTCGCCCTATAACCATTAATATTGCCATAAAAATTGCAGCGGGCATAAATGCGCCAATGACTATGATTATTTTTAAGCCTAAAAGACTTAAAATAATCTCATTTGAGATATTACCTTCAATAGCCTGCGCTAAAACTCTAATAAACTTACGACTAACAATAATAACAACAAGTACCAGCAACACTGCCGACACAGTTTTCAACAAATCTTTTACAATCATCTTATCTAAAATGGAAACAAACCGATAAGACCTTACGCGACCCTTATTTTTTAACTCAATGCTCAAGCGACCCACCTTATAAAACTCATGTATAATCTACCCAAATTTCCCTTATAACACGCTCATCCAGATATTCTCTTATGGACTATTCTATAGAAACCTTAGCTTTAGACAAACAACAAACTGATTGCATTATTGTTGGCCTACATGAAAACCAGCAACTTAGCCCTTCAGCTGTTTCAATTGACACGCTAAATCAAGGAATTATCACCCAACTCATTGAGCGCGGAGATATGACAGGAAAAAATGCGGAAACACTGCTGATTAACTACCTGCCAGACAGCTCAATAAAGCGTATTTTATTAGTTGGTCTAGGTGATAAGAAACAACTGACAGAAAAATCGTATAGAAAAGCCTTATCATCAACAATAAAGGCACTAAAACCCTTAAAAATAGAATCCGCTTGCTGCACCTTAAATGAGATTGATATTAAAGGCTGCGATATCACCTGGAAAACACGTCAAATCATTGAAGTATTTAATGATGCGACTTACCTTTTTCAAGACACTAAAAGCATTAAAGATCCAGCAATCAAGCTAGAAAAAATAACCATTACCACTGCAGAAGAGTCAAAAATCAAGGCAGAAACAGGCTTAATACAAGGTATTGCTATAGCTAAAGGCATGGACTTAACCAAGCTACTTGCAGATTTACCTGGTAATTTTTGTACGCCAACTTACTTGGCAGAACAAGCGTCAGCTATTGCCGCCAACAGTAAAAATATGACTGTTGAAATTTTAGAAGAAAGTGATATGAAAACCTTAGGCATGGGATCATTTCTTTCAGTTTCCCGAGGTAGTCGTCAACCTGCAAAATTAATCACACTCAATTATCAGGGTGGAAAAAAAGACGAAAAACCAATTGTTCTTGTTGGTAAAGGCTTAACTTTTGATGCCGGTGGCATTTCATTAAAACCAGGCGCTGGTATGGATGAAATGAAATATGACATGTGTGGTGGAGCCAGTGTTTTAGGGACTTTACAGGCAGCAGCTGAAATGGGCTTAGCCATCAATATTGTTGGAATCGTCCCCTCTTCAGAAAACATGCCTGATGGCGATGCCAATAAACCTGGCGACGTTGTCACCAGTATGGCTGGACTGACCATAGAAATTTTAAATACCGATGCCGAAGGCCGCCTGATTCTTTGTGATGCATTAACTTATGCAAAAAAATTCAACCCTGAAGTTGTTATCGACTTAGCCACCTTGACAGGAGCTTGCCTCGTTGCATTAGGCCGAGTACCTAGCGGCCTTTTAGGCAATGACGATGCATTATGCAATGATTTAATCAGTGCCGGCGAAACAGCTTGCGACAGTTTATGGCGCTTACCTATCTGGGAAGAATATCACGAACAGTTAAAATCTAATTTTGCTGATTTAGCCAATATTGGTGGTCGTGATGCAGGTACTATTACTGCAGCCTGCTTCTTATCTCGTTTTACAGAAGATTATCGCTGGGCCCATTTAGATATTGCAGGCACAGCATGGCGCTCAGGTGGTAGTAACAAAGGAGCAACAGGTCGCCCTGTCCCTCTATTAACTCAATACCTTATTAATAGAGCGAATGCCTGAAGCCAGTTTTTATATATTATCGACTGATTCCTTATCAGACCGATTTATATTTGCTTGTAAATTGATTGAAAAAGCTTATCGTAGTGGTCAGTTTTGTTATGTATATACTGACTCACTACAGCAAAGCCAACAATTGGATAATCAGTTATGGACATTTAGAGAAAATAGCTTTATTCCTCATCAGATTTATAATGAACCTGATGATAAAGTACCTGACTATCAACAAACCGTTTTAATTGGTACGCAAGCTGCACCCGAAAAGTGGCAAAAACTTATTTTTAATCTATCATCAAGTTATCCAGAACAGCTTACAAAAACTGAACGAATATTAGAAATCCTTGATAACAACGAAAATTTAAAACAGGCGGGACGACAGCGCTTTCGTCAATATAAACAAGATGGATTTGAAATATCAACACATAAGATATAATCATTCACAGCTCAGAAAATAACTATTTTTTTGCGGACTTAACTCCGCACAACACATAAAAAAACAAACAAGACTTTCCATGGAAAAAACATACGCCCCTCATTCAATCGAACAACGCTGGTACCAAACCTGGGAAGAAAAAGGCTATTTTGAAGCAAAGCCAGAAGGTGAATCCTATTGCATAATGATTCCACCGCCGAATGTTACTGGCAGCCTACACATGGGACATGCCTTCCAAGACACCATTATGGATGCCTTGACTCGATACCACAGAATGAAAGGTTGTAGTACTTTATGGCAACCGGGTAGTGATCATGCTGGCATTGCAACCCAAATGGTGGTTGAACGCTTAGTGAATGCCGAAGGTAAAACACGCCATGATTATGGCCGAGATCAATTTGTTGAAAAAATCTGGGAATGGAAGGAAAAGTCAGGCAACACCATTACCAAGCAATTACGCCGCATGGGAACTTCCCTTGACTGGGAAAAAGAACGCTTCACTATGGATGACGGCATGTCAGATTCCGTACAAGAAGTGTTTATTAAGCTACACGAAGAAGGCCTTATTTACCGAGGAAAGCGCCTGGTTAACTGGGACCCTGTATTACACACCGCTGTTTCTGATTTAGAAGTATTGTCAGAAGAAGAAAATGGTTTTATGTGGTATATGCGTTATCCGCTGTCTAATGGTTCAGGTCATTTAATCGTCGCCACTACGCGTCCAGAAACTTTACTGGGTGATGCCGCTGTTGCCATTCACCCTGACGACGAAAGATATAAACACTTATTAGGTGAATTTTTAGAACTACCATTAACAGGCCGTCGCATTCCTATTATTGCAGATGAGCATGTAGACCCTGAATTTGGTACGGGTTGCGTTAAAGTCACCCCTGCACATGACTTCAATGATTACGATGTATGGACTCGTCATAAAGACCTTTCGGCCATACAGGATATGCCTCATGGTGGCTTAATTAACATCTTCACTAAAGATGCCTCTATTCGCCCTAATGAAGAAGAGGAAAACAATCTAATCCCTGAAAAATATATAGGGATGGATCGTGTTGAAGCGCGCAAACAAATAGTTGCCGACCTAGACGAGCAAGATCTATTAGAAAAAATCGTCGACCATAAATTAATGGTACCTCGAGGTGACCGTTCAAATAGCGTTATCGAACCTCTGTTAACAGACCAATGGTATGTAAAAGTTGGACCTTTGGCTCAACCAGCAATTGAAGCAGTTGAAAACGGCGATATTAAATTTGTCCCAGACAACTGGAAAAACACTTACTTTGAGTGGATGCGTAATATTCAGGATTGGTGTATTTCTAGACAAATCTGGTGGGGGCATAGAATCCCTGCCTGGTACGACGATGAAGACAACATATATGTAGGCCGGTCAGAGCAAGAAATCCGTGAAAAACATAATCTTGCAGAAGACTACCCTCTTAGACAAGATGAAGACGTATTAGATACCTGGTTTTCATCCGCATTATGGCCATTTTCTACCTTAGGCTGGCCAGAACAAACACCTGAATTGGCAAAACACTACCCCACCAGTGTTTTAGTCACTGGTTTTGACATCATCTTCTTCTGGGTCGCCCGAATGATTATGATGGGGATAAAATTTCAAGGCGAAGTCCCCTTTAAAGAAGTTTACATTCATGGTTTAGTGCGTGATGCCGAAGGACAAAAAATGTCCAAATCAAAAGGTAATGTACTTGACCCAATAGATTTAATCGACGGTATTGATTTAGAAGCATTGGTAGAAAAGCGTGTGGCGGGGATGATGCAACCACATTTACAAAAGAAAATTGAAAAAGCAACACGAAAACACTTCCCTGATGGCATCCCCTCATTTGGTACTGATGCTTTACGCTTTACTTTTGCATCTCTTGCCACTACAGGTAGAGATATTCGATTTGATTTAGCCCGTACTGAAGGCTACCGTAATTTCTGTAATAAAATATGGAATGCTGCGCGTTATGTATTGATGAACACCGAAGACCAGGATTGTGGTTTAACTGATTCAGCAATTGAATACTCACAAGCAGATTTATGGATAAGCTCACGCTTAAACCAGGTTATTACCACGACCAGTGAAGCCATAGAAAGCTATCGTTTTGATTTAGCATCACAAGCCATCTATGAATTTACCTGGAATGAATATTGTGACTGGTACCTGGAACTGGCTAAAATTTCATTACAATCTGACAATGAAGCACTACAACGTGGCACGCGTAAAACGCTGGTGAATGTATTAGAAAACATTCTACGTTTAAGTCACCCGCTAATGCCTTTTATTACAGAAGAAATTTGGCAACGTGTTGCACCTTTGGCTGGTATTTCTGCTGATACTATTATGCTTCAACCGTATCCTGAAGCTGACGCCAATCAAATTGACCAGCATGCAATCGATTCAACCACATGGATCATGGACTTTATTTTAGGCATCCGTAGAATTCGCGGCGAAATGAATATTGCACCAGGCAAACCCATCCCTGTTTTATTACAAAATACTTCAGAGGCTGATTTAAACTTTTTAAAAACCAGTGAAGACTACTTACTAAAACTAGGTCGAGTTGAATCAATCACCTTACTTGAACAAAATGATGAAGCGCCTGAGTCAGCAATATCTTTAGTCGGAGAAATGAAAGTTTTAATTCCTATGGCTGGTTTGATTGATAAAGAAGCCGAAATCGCTCGCCTTGAAAAAGAAATAAACAGAATTAACAAAGACCTCCCAAGAGTTGAAGGAAAGCTAAGCAACAAAAAATTTATCGACAAAGCCCCCGAGGAAGTTATTGCTAAAGAAAAAGAGAAATTAGCATCTATGAAATCGTCTCTACTTAATCTTGAACAACAACTTGTCAAGATTAAAGCACTCTAATGAATAGTATTGACACAAAGGCCAAAGACCCCCAAACACTTGATCAGTGGACAGGGGTGCTTTGTGATCAAGAAATGCCCATTTTTTCTAATACAGCTCAAAATGTATACCGCTCATTAGATTCCACAAACAAAGGTGCAATGGATTTAGCATCCATTATTTTGCAAGACCCCAGCCTGACAGCCAAGCTCCTTAAAGTCGGCAATAGTGCTCAATACAATCCATCAAGACAAAAGATGAGCACTATTTCCAGAGCATTTGTTGTTTTAGGCACCAAGGTTGTTCGTGAATTAACGATTGCCTGCTCATTTTTTGAATCTATTATTTCTCCTGAAAATAAACACCAGGCTAATAAAGAGATAGCTAGTGCAATTCATGCAGCGGTGCAAGCAAAAGAAATTGCTATTGCCTGCAACGATAAATCCCCAGAAGAAGTTTTTATTGCCGCTTTACTTAACAATATCGGTTCTATCGCCTTCTGGTGTTTTGGTGGCAAACAATGCCAATATATTGCAGAACTACTACAGTCCGGCAACTACAGCTCAGAAGAAGCAGAAAAACAGGTTCTTGGCTTCACTCTCGCAGAGCTGGGTAAAAGCTTAAGCAGATCATGGAACCTTGGTGGATTAATTGAAGAAGCCATTAACCACCCATCATCATCTAAAACTCGCCCAAAAATAGTTCATTTAGCAAAAGAAATAACACAGGCTATTAGTAACGATGGCTGGGAATCAGAATCAATGAAAGTCTGTCTGGTTAAATTAGAGAAAATAACAGGAAAAGAACCCTCAATCACTAAAGCACAACTGAAAAAGAACAGCCAATCAGCCATTGAGGTTGCCTGTAAATTTGGCGCACATGATGCTTCTCAATTTATCAAATCAGACACCCAGACAGAGACCCCAATAGCCCCCAGCATTGAAATTGTCGATAAAAAACAGATTCAACTACATATTCTACAAGATATTGCCCAGCACATTAGTGGTTCAATAAATCTCAATTTACTCATTGAAATGGTAGTTGAAGGGATACATAGAGGGCTCGGTATGGATAGATCTGTATTTTGTATCCTAAGCCCTGATAAAAAAACGCTGAATGAGAAACTTGCTATTGGCTGGCTAAAATCAGTTAATGAACAAAAAATTAAATTTGAAGTATCCAACCTGCCTAACAATTTATTTTTTAAAGCTATCGGCTCAAAAACGGGTATTTGGGCTCACCCAGAAAAAGATGAAATTTTGTTTACTCCCAGTGTAATTAACCACATAGGTAAATCAGAGTGTTTTCTAATCCCTATTCTTTCTGATAATAAACCAATTGGCTTGATTTATAGTGACCGCTCTATCCATAATAAGCCCTTAACAGTGGAAGACTTTAATGTAGCAAAGCACTTTTCACAACAAGCAATTATTGGTTTAGCCCTTTTTAAAATAAAGAAATCATGAACGATAAAGAGTTTATAAATTTACGCGTTTTTCTTGTTGAACCTTCACACACTCAACAACATATTATTAAGCAATTTCTTTTCGATCTTGGCATTTCAAATATTACAGTGATTGAGTCCGGCAATGAAACGCTAGAATTGCTAAAACAAAATGCACCCGATCTAATTATGAGTTCAATGTATTTACCTGATATGACGGGTGCTGACCTGGTTCTTACTATCAGAGCCGATTCAGACTCATATGATATGGCTTTTTTATTAATATCAAGTGAAACAAATATTAACTATTTAGAACCCATAAGACAAGCGGGTGCAATTGCCATTTTACCCAAACCTTTTACTAGTAAAGACCTGGATATTGCATTATCCTCAACCTTAGATTACTTAAATCCTCAGCAAGTTGAACTAGACCTTTTAGATATTGAAGATATTAGTGTTCTAGTCGTTGATGATAGTCCAACATCTTTAAAATATATCAGCAAATTTTTAAATGATATTGGAATAGAACAAATTACACAGGCAACAGATGGTCGACAAGCTTTTGAGTTAATTAATTCACAGTTTTTTGATTTAATTGTCACAGACTTTAACATGCCTGAAATGGATGGTTTACAATTAACAAACTCTATTCGCTCTGAAAGTAGTCAAAAATCCATTCCAATTCTTATGGTGACCAGTGAGCAAGATAAAAATCGCCTTGCAGCTGTTAAAAAAGCAGGCGTATCAGCCATTTTGGATAAACCATTTGAACCCGCATCTATTCAAAAATTGATTTGCCAGCTACTTAATTAGTTAGAGTGGTATATAGACAAATGACATATTTCATCTATATTTGCATTACTAAAGAATAAAAATTCATAAAACCATGGTAACAGCACATTCGGACATAAAATTTGGTGGACTGACAAAGTGTCTCATTGATAAAGGGATACTTACTGAAGAGGATGCAGCACAACAAGCTGATGAGGCTAAAAAGAAAAAGACCCCTCTGATTAGCCATTTAGTCACAAATAAATTTGTAGACAGCAAAACAATTGCATCAATTGCATCAATTGAATTTGGCGTTCCTTTTTTTGATATTGATGCGATAGATAAACAATCATTACCTATTAACCTTGTTAGTGAAAAGCTCATCCGACAACACCATGCCCTGCCTTTATTTAAAAGGGGTAACAGGTTATTTATCGCTGTTTCAGACCCAACAAACTTTCAAGCACTTGATGAAATAAAGTTTCACACCCGATTAAACACAGAAACAATTCTTGTTGAAGAGGATAAATTAGTCCATTTTATTGATACAGCTCTTGAAGCGGCTGACACATCAATGACTGATTTACTTGATGAAGATTTAGACAACCTAGAAATATCATCTGGGGATGAAGCCCCTGCTCAGGCTGAAAATGATTCTGATGTTGATGATGCTCCTATTGTCCGCTATGTCAACAAAATATTGCTCGACTCTATAAAAAAAGGGGTCTCTGATATTCATCTTGAGCCTTACGAAAAAACATTTCGAATCCGCTTTAGGAATGATGGGATTTTATACGAAGCAGCTAGTCCTCCTGCTAACATCGCACATCGAATCATCTCTCGCATAAAAGTGATGTCTAAAATGGATATTGCTGAACGACGCATCCCTCAAGATGGCCGGATCAAAATGCAATTATCAAAAAATCGAGCGATCGATTTTCGTGTTAATACCTGCCCAACTTTATTTGGTGAAAAAGTAGTTTTACGTATTTTAGATCCAACCAGTGCTCAAATTGGGATTGAAAAACTTGGTTTCGAACCTGCACAACAAAAACTGTTTCTTGATGCCATTCATCGCCCCTATGGCATGGTTTTAGTTACTGGACCAACAGGTAGTGGTAAAACAGTTTCGCTCTATACTGGCCTTAATATCTTAAACAAAATTGAACGAAATATCTCAACAGCAGAAGATCCGGTTGAGATAACAGTAGAAGGTATTAACCAGGTTAATATGAATGTTAAGGCAGGCTTAAATTTCGCGGTAGCACTTAAAGCTTTTTTAAGACAGGATCCAGACATCATCATGGTTGGTGAGATTCGAGATCTGGAAACAGCAAGTATCGCGGTAAAAGCAGCTCAAACAGGTCACTTAGTGCTTTCTACCTTACATACAAATGATGCACCTCAAACCATTAACCGTCTAATGCAAATGGGTATAGAACCCTTTAATATTGTATCAGCCGTTAACTTAATTATGGCTCAACGTCTAGGCCGCAGACTCTGTGAACATTGTAAAAAAGAAGCTGATTTCCCAGATAAAACTTATCTAGATGCAGGCTTTACACAAGAAGAGCTAAGCAAACTAACAGCTTATTCTCCCGTTGGCTGTGAGCATTGTAATGATGGCTATAAAGGCCGTGTAGGTATATATCAGGTCATGCCTATTAGCGAAGAGATGCGAGCACTTATCCTTAATGGTGGTAATGCCATGGAAATGTCTGAATTATCAAAAAGCGAAGGCGTTAATGACTTGAGAGCATCTGGACTTGACAAAGTGCGACAGGGAGTTACTAGCCTTGAAGAAATTGACCGGATAACAGAGGAATAATCATGGCAATAGAAATAGAACAAATTGAATTCGTCTGGGAAGGAAAGGACAAATCAGGAAATAAAACAGGAGGGCAACTTAGCGCAAAAAGTGAAACTATCGCTCGAGCAGACTTACGCAGAATGGGTGTTCGTGTCATAAAAATAAAGAAAAAAACCAAACCTTTATTTAGTGCTAGAGCTCAAAAAATTCTCCCTGGCGATATCGCTGTTTTTGCCCGTCAATTAGCTACCATGCTTGAGGCGGGTGTGCCATTAGTACAAGCTTTTGATATTGTGGGTAAAGGCCATAAAAACCCAAGTATGGCAGAAATGTTATTATCAGTTAAGGCTGACATTGAAGGCGGCGATACTTTGGCCGAAGCATTAAGAAAAAAGTACCTTTACTTTGATGATTTATTTTGTAGTTTAGTCGAAGCTGGGGAACAGGCCGGGGTACTTGAAACTTTACTTGATAAAATAGCAACATATAAAGAAAAATCAGAATCAATCAAGAAAAAAGTAAAAAAAGCATTAACCTACCCTATTGCAGTACTGGTAGTTGCTTTTGTTGTTACCGCCATTTTACTTATTTTTGTTGTCCCTGTGTTTGAAGAACTATTCCAAAGTTTTGGTGCAGACCTTCCATCCTTCACCAAATTTGTTATCAGTATGTCTGAATGGGCTCAAGAATGGTGGTGGGCTGTTTTAGGTTCAATTTTTGCTTTTGTCCAAACATTTATATTTTTTAAAAAACGTTCTGCTAAATTTAGACATTTTATCGATAGAACTCTGCTTAAAATTCCCATCATCGGTATGATCCTTGACCAATCAGCTCTTGCTCGTTTTGCTCGAACCCTTGCCACCATGTCCGCAGCAGGTGTTCCACTGGTTGAAGCGCTTGAATCTGTCGCAGGCGCCTGTGGCAATATTGTCTATTCTGAAGCTGTATTAAAAATACGTGATGATGTCGCCACGGGACAACGCTTACAATTTTCAATGCAACAAGTAGGCATTTTCCCTCATTTAGTTATCCAAATGGTTGCAATTGGTGAAGAATCAGGAAAAATAGACAGCATGCTGGATAAAGTTGCTGATTTTTATGAAGAAGAAGTTGACAACCTAGTCGACAACCTAAGTAGTTTAATGGAACCTTTTATTATGGTTGTCCTTGGTGTATTAGTCGGTGGTTTAATTATTGCTATGTATCTTCCAATCTTTAAGTTAGGTGCAGCAGTAGGGTAAAACTAAATTCAAATTCATCTCTAGCCATGGATGGCCAACATATGTAACACCCTCTTTAATTATTAAGAACACCCTTATTCATGCAACAACTTCACTTTATTTTTCAATCATCTCCAGAGCTGTTAACAATTCTGGTTTCAATCATTGGCTTGCTTGTAGGTAGCTTTTTAAATGTCGTCATTTATCGCTTGCCAGTAATGATGGATACTGGCTGGAAACAAGAGTGTAGAGAATATTTAGAGTTAGAAGAAACAGAGAGCAATACTGAACCTTTTAATTTAATGGTCCCCCTATCCCGCTGTCCAAGTTGTAATACAGCGATAAAACCTTACCAAAATATACCAGTTATCAGTTATTTGTTTTTAAAAGGTAAATGTTCAGAATGTAACACCCATATTTCTTTACGCTATCCACTGATTGAGGCATTTACAGGTATATGTTCTGCTATAGTCGCTTGTCATTTTGGTTATAGCCTTGAATTACTATTTGCATTAATGCTCACATGGACTTTAATTGCTCTCAGCTTTATTGATATAGACCATCAATTACTGCCTGATTCTATGACCTTACCTATGCTTTGGCTGGGTTTATTTCTAAGCGTCTTTTCAATCTTTACTGATACTGAGTCCAGTATTATTGGTGCTATTGCAGGCTACCTTAGCTTATGGACTGTCTACCAGCTATTTAAACTAGTAACAGGAAAAGAAGGCATGGGCTATGGCGATTTTAAATTACTATCCTTATTTGGAGCCTGGTTAGGCTGGCAATATTTACCGCTTATTATCTTGCTATCATCTTTGGTCGGTGCTGTTATCGGTATTTCCATGGTTTTATTAACTAAAAAAGACCACAACATCCCTATTCCTTTTGGCCCATATTTAGCCGCTGCTGGCTGGCTGGCATTATTATGGGGAGACCAAATAAATACGCTTTATTTAAACGCTATGGGCATGTAACACATGTTAAAAGTTGGTTTAACAGGTGGCATTGGCAGTGGAAAGTCAACGATAACAAACCTATTTAGTCACTATAATGTTCCCATCATTGATGCTGATGTCATTGCTCATCAACTTGTAGCGCCAGGACAAGCTGCACTTGAGAGCTTAAAGCAGGCCTTTGGGGAAGTAATTATTAATACCGATGGCTCCTTAAATAGGAAGCAATTAAAAGATATTATATTTTCCGATAACAATAAAAAGACACAATTAGAAACTATACTCCACCCTTTAATTTATCAAAAAATGCAATCAGAGTTCGATAAACAGAGCTTTCCATATAGCATTCTTTGTATCCCTCTTTTAATTGAAACCAAGATGACATCTTTTGTTGACCGTATCGTAGTCGTTGATTGCCCAGTAGAAAACCAAATTGAAAGAGTAAGACAACGTGACCAACTTTCAACTGAACGCATTTTATCAATTATTTCCAGTCAAGTTCCACGTAAAACAAGACTATCTTATGCAAATGATATTATTGATAACTCAAATTCAACGACACAACTTGCAGAACAAGTCAAAAACCTTCACAATCAATATCTATTATTTAACTCTGTGAATTCAGACTTAGTTCTGTAAACTCAGATTAACCTTCTAACTATTCAGAATACACTTATTTTTGTCGCGTCAAAAAACATATGTAAAAATACATCATGTATTAATATACTGCTTGTAACTAACCATTTTTTGAGTCAATAATGAGTATAACTAAATAGATACATCAATCTTAGGCAACCTTGTTTGAATACACTTACTTTCTACGAATTCCCACTTAATGAACGAATTCGAGTATTTATGCGACTAGAACAGCTTTTTGAACAGTTGAATCATTTTATGAATGGTTCAACCATTTCTGATCACAGAGCAGTTATTACCGTGTTACTAGATATCCTGATGATTTTCAGTCGAAATGACTTAAAGTCTGAATTACTTAAAGAACTAGAGCGTCATTCAAAAACTCTAAATCAAATAGCTAATAGCCAGGACGTTGATACAAACAAACTCGATTTAATTCTTGATGATTTAAATGGTATTAGTAAAAAACTTTATGAGACCAATGGAAAAATTGGACTTAAGGTCATGGAAAGTGATTTATTTCAAAGCATTTCACAGCGCAGTTCAATTCCTGGTGGCTCATGTTCCTTTGATTTACCTGCTTTCCATTATTGGCTGGAACAAGACAGAGCCCTACAACAACAAGACTTACTGCAGTGGACTAAGCCATTAGATAATATTCGTTCGGCAATAAATTTAATTCTTGGCTTTATTCGTCAAAGTAGCACTCCAACTCAAGAACTTGCTAATGCTGGTTTTTACCAATTAGCACTTGATAAGTCACTGCCATTTCAACTACTTAGAATTGGCGTAGAACCATCCCTGCTTTTATTTGCAGAAATAAGTGGTGGAAAGCACCGATTTACTATCCGTTTTATGTCCCCATCTTCTGATGGCAAACGTCCTCAACAAATCTCTAATGACATACCGTTTTCACTAACTCGCTGTGTTTTCTGATGCAAACAAAAAAAACTGAAAGTAATAAAATCACTGTTTCATGCCCAACTTGTCAAAATGAGGTCATTTGGAACAGCCAACAAGCATTTAGACCTTTTTGTAGTGAACGCTGCAAATTAATTGATTTAGGTGAGTGGGCAGCAGAGGAAAAAGTAATTCCAGGAGAATCTCTTCATTCTGAAACAGAATTTGATTCCACCAGCTTTTTACACTAACAGTCCAAAATAGTTTGTTGATAAAACGACAAAACCATTATCTATAATAGTTTGTTGAAAAGCCTCAAAATAAATTTGCTTATTGCTAATAACGTGTTACTTTTAACATTACCACTAAATAAGTAAGTGATTTAAAAACCAAATTAAAATTACGGGGATTTAATAATGCACACAAAAAAAACAATAACAATTACACTTTTTACGACAATTGCTTCTCTTAATTCCAGCGCTTTAATGGCGGCAGACGATAGCGCCTCAAGCTTTCTTCCTCCGATATGGCCTTTGTTAGCCCTTGTTATTATTATGATTGTTTTTAGAAAACAATTAAACTGCGTTCCCCCTTTTGAGCCTGATACAGAAGTTGAAAAGTTAACAGAAACAACTGTAACTAGCGATGCAGGCGATACCATTGATTTAAAAGATAATCTCAAGCAATGCCAAGCCAGTACAGCAAAAGGGAGTCGGTGTAAAAGAGTGACAACTTTAGAAGACACCAATATTTCCATTAATGGTAAAACTTATTCTTTAACTGTCTGCAAGCAACACAACAAGGCTGACCTTAAACCTTTTTCAGAGCTAATCAAATAATTACGCTTACTTTATCTATTTCTTTAAAAAACAAGAAATCCCGGCAATACCCTGAGCACCAGCAGATTGAGCAATATGCTGGTCTGTTGTCTCCATCCCCCCCAAGGCAAAAATAGGGATATTCACTCTATTGACTAACTGTTTAAATTTATCCCACCCTAAAGGCTCAGTATCTGGGTGAGTTTTAGTATGCAAAACTGGAGCAAGTACGGCGAAATCCACACCAATTCTCTCTGCATGCTCTAGTTCTTGCTGATTATGACAGGATGCAGCGACCCACCCCCCTCCCTCAGGTCTCTGCTTTAATGCTAACAAATCCCTTGATGTTAGATGAATACCATCTACTTTTAGTTGATTGGCATCTTCTAAAGCGGAATTAATTAATAATCGAGCGCCTTTTTGTTCACACAAAGGCATTGCTAATGTCATAAAACCAGCAACTTCAAAAGCAGGTAGAAACTTTAACCTTGCCTGAATCAACTTAATGCCATCATCAAGTAAAAGGTTGAGGTTTCTCAATAACTCAGCTTGATTTCCAGCATTTAAAATAGCATATTCAGCAGGCAGTCGTGCAGCACTAATAATCGGAATATTAGCCTCTGGAAAAGAATAATCAGTCAGTTGATCAGCAGTAACCCATTTAATCTCTTGTCCCTCAGAGCCTTTAGGAATACCAGAAAAAAGGGTAACACTCCAAACATCCAGTAATACATTTAAATCTGCATATTGATGCTTTATTTGAATAAGAGGTGATATTTCATCAATTGAAATATCCAACTCCTCTTTTAATTCCCGAGCTAAAGCCCGCTCAACAGACTCTCCTGACTCAACCTTACCTCCAGGAAACTCCCACAATCCTCCCTGATGCGCAGTATCATGACGAAGTGAAATTAAAATATTACCTTGTCCATCCCTGATAACACCCACAGCAACATGCAAATAATCCTTACCTTTCACCTTTCACCTTCTTTCGTTTTTAGCCTTTAATTATGTCCTATATTCTGCATTAATTCTCACATAATCATAAGAAAGATCACAAGTTATAATCTCTTGTCTGGCATTCCCACGCGCCAACACCACACGAACAAGAATTTCTTCCTTAATCATAACCTGCTGACCTTGCTCTTCTGTATAACTCTCTGCTCTCCCACCCTTTCTAACAATACAAACGTCATCCAGATAAATTTCAACTTTATCTAAATCCATTTGCTCAATACCTGATCGCCCAACAGCAGCTAAAATACGTCCCCAATTGGGGTCACTGGCAAAAAAAGCTGTTTTAACTAAAGGAGAATGGGCAATTGTTTTCCCCACCTGCACCGCTTCTTCATCATTTTCGGCTTGCTCTATACTGATGCGCATTAATTTAGTTGCCCCCTCACCATCCCTGACAATTAATTCAGCCAGGCGTTTGCAAACATCCATTACTGCTTGTGAAAACAATTGATAACTTTCACTATTTTCCATTATCTCTGGCGCAGTTGAACATCCACTGGCCATTAGAATACAAGCATCATTTGTTGAGGTATCTCCATCAACTGTAATTCGATTAAATGACTGCTCAGCTGCTATTGATAAACATTTTTGCAATAGCGGCTGGCTGATTTTTGCATCCGTTGCCACAAACCCCAGCATAGTTGCCATATTAGGCTGAATCATTCCAGCCCCTTTTGAAATACCGGTCAATGTGACTGAATGCCCATCCAGTTCAATAACTAAAGACGCTCCTTTTGCAAAGGTGTCTGTCGTCATAATAGCCTGAGCAGCCTGAGCCCAGTTATCTTCATGTAAAGCAGAAACAGCTTGAGGTAATACAGCTTCAATTTTTCCTACCGCTAAGTTTTCACCTATAACTCCAGTTGAAAAAGGTAACACCTGTGTCTCGGTTCCAGCAACAGCAGAAGCAACTGCAGAACAACTTGTCATCGCATCAGTCATTCCTTGCTTGCCTGTACCGGCATTGGCATTTCCTGAGTTTACCAATAACCATCGAGGGTTTTTCTGCATATGTGATTTGGCCACATGTACAGGCGCAGCACAAAAAGCATTTTGAGTAAAAACACCCGCACAAGTGCCGCCCTCTATCATTTCAAACACAACAATATCATCACGTTCTGTTTGCTTAATACCCGCACTTGCGGTCCCTAATTTAATCCCTGAAACTTTATTCATTTCAGGGAAATCAACATTTCCTACTGCCATTTCTAACCTTTCATAAGCTTTTCAAGCTTTAAAAAAAACATAAACTTTAGCAATCATTTCAATATCACTTTCAATCATTGCACATTGATTTTTAACCCGTTCAACTTTTTCCACATCGTTAAACATCGCATGAGGTAAAACCACCTCAACTTCTATCAACCCATTGATATAATGAATTCTAAAATCATCAACTGTATGAATTAACTCAACTAAATACTGATCAAGATAATCTTGAACCTGTTCACGTGATATTGATTTTTTATATTCCTCCTTAAACTCATCATCTTCTGGGTCTATATGCACTAAAACATCAACCACATCATCAAACTCAGCTTTTAATCTATCTCTAACCGCATCACCAATCATATGCCCTTCTGAAACACTGATTCGAGAATCAACCACAATATGGGTATCAACATAAGCATCTTCTCCCATCCGTCGAGTGCGTAACAAATGAATGCTTTGTACGCCCGATGTCTGCTTAATAACTCGGCGAATTTCCCTGACAAACTCTTCTGGTAAAGAAGAGTCAACTAATTCACTAATACTTTCCAGCACTAACGTCACGCCCATTTTTGCAATCATTATGGCAACTAAAACAGCCGCAACAGCATCTGCAAAAGGGTAACCCATTAATACTGCGCCAATTCCAATCACAACAACAACAGAAGAAAACGCATCACTGCGATGATGCCAGGCATTAGCTAATAACAATTTAGATCGTGTCGCTTCTCCGACTCTTTTTGTGTAATGAAAAAGCCATTCATTCGCTAAAATAGAAACAACTGCGATACCCAGCGTTTCTCGATTTGGAGTCAATAATTTGCTTGTATCAAGTAACCGTTCAATCGCATCCCAGGCAATTCCACCCGCCACAACAACTAACCCCAGACCTAATAAAACAGTGGCCATGGTTTCAAACCGGCGATGACCATAAGGATGGTCATGATCAGCCTCTCTACTACCTAATTTAATCGCAATAATGACAAAGAAATCACTAATTAAATCAGACAAAGAATGAATACCATCAGCAATTAATGCCGCAGACTGCCCTAAGACACCAACACCAATTTTAATGATGGTTAAAAAGATATTAGTTAAAGCCCCTACATAAGTAACTCGGGTCTTTAACTTTAAAATCTGTTCAGCATCATAATCTTCAGTCACTTTAGCCTACCTCTAAAATAATGGTGTACTCCATTTCATCAGACAAGGTTTCTAGAACTTTGTGTCCATTTATTCTGCACCAGGCTGGAATATCCTGCATCACTCCGGGATCAGTACAAACAACCTCTAAAACATCGCCTGTTTGCATTGTTTTAACTTTATCCTGCGTTCTAATCACCGGCAAAGGGCACAGCAAGCGTTTTGCATTTAATATTTCTTTAGTCATTATATAAACCACTCTTTAGGTATTTCATCACCTTTTAAAGGTTTCACCTGAACTATTCTTTCCGCACCATCTTTTTCTCTAATCGTGACATCAACCACTTCAGCATCACGTCCCTGACCATAACGAGCAGTTAACTGAGCAGCTATCAGCAAGTCCTCTTCCGAAGGTTCGCCATCAACCATCGCTAATGGCCCCCTATGACTGGCACAGTTCATATTAATAAAGTCTTTTTTATAACCCTGCATAAAACGGGCTTCACCATCCTCTCTGGCAACGATGACTTTAAAATTGTTTTTTGGGCGAATATGACGCCCTACTTTTAATAACATGACATCATCCAGATCATATTCTTTTCGTCCTCGCGCAGACCATAAATCTACTAACTTATCTGAATAACTTTTATCCGTTAAAAAGCAGCATCCACCGGCAGGTTGAGCAAAGTCTTCAAAACCAAATTCATCAGCTAAAGCCATTTGCGGCTTGCGACTACGGCCACTGAAACCATGTAGTTTCTCTCTGTCTACCCAGCCTTCACGCTCAGGTAAAGTCATCGGTAAATTTTGCGCGCATAAAGGGCGCAATAACAGATCATCAGCACCTGACTCACATGCAATCACAGGCATGGTATCTTTTCTTTGTGACATTGGCCTTTGTCCAATCACTTCTCCTGTGATGATAAAGTCAAAATCATTTTCTTGAATCCATTCTTTAGCTTTCTGTACCATAAAAATTTTACAGTCCAG
>ENA-ORXI01000110-ORXI01000110.1-sediment-metagenome-genome-assembly--contig:-NODE-110-length-60042-cov-6.637955_pt1 | contig 60042 bp, 58 predicted proteins | sample MGYA00237861_ERZ511468 | MGnify/ENA primary metagenome ERZ511468 (study PRJEB26299, sample SAMN06266213) | sediment metagenome | isolation source: Hudson Canyon methane seep mesocosm | place: USA:Hudson...
TCACTGATTAATTCAAATTGTTTAGCCATACATCTTCTGCATTTTTTATGATTGGCGTATATTAACCGACATCTGATCGATTTAATAACTGTTCTGTAACTAACCAGATAGGTTCTAAAATTTACCAGTTCAAAACAAGCAACGGTAAATTTCAGAGTGTAGCGGTGTTGTTACCAAAGGAAAGAATTTGGAAATCAAACTATCTCAACGTGTTCAAAGCATTAAACCTTCACCAACTTTAGCGATTACAGCACGTGCGGCAGCACTTAAAGCTGAAGGTAAAGACATTATTGGCCTAGGTGCTGGCGAACCTGATTTCGACACACCAGATCACATCAAACAAGCAGCCATCACAGCAATCAATAATGGCGCAACAAAATATACTGCTGTTGATGGTACTGCCGAACTCAAGCAAGCTGTTATTGAGAAATTTTCTCGTGATAACGGCCTTAACTATGATGCAAACCAAATTCTTGTGTCTGTCGGTGGAAAACAAAGTTTCTTTAACCTAACTCAAGCTATTTTAGATGACGGTGATGAAGTTATCATTCCTGCTCCATATTGGGTTTCTTATCCGGATATGGTCATGCTGGCTAATGGCACACCCGTCATCATTGAAGCAGGTCAGGATCAACATTTTAAAATCACACCTGAGCAACTTGAAGCAGCCATTACAGCTAATACACGTTTATTTGTGATTAACAGTCCATCGAACCCTTCAGGTATGGCATACAGCAAAGCAGAGTTAGCAGCGCTGGGTGATGTATTACGCAAGCATCCGCAAGTATTGATTGCTACCGATGACATGTATGAACATATTCTATGGACGGAAGAAGGCTTTCATAACATTGTTATGGCCTGTCCTGATTTATATGACCGCACTATTGTATTAAGCGGTGTTTCAAAAGCTTACTCAATGACTGGTTGGCGTATCGGTTATGCCGCAGGCCCTGTTGGTTTAATTGCAGCAATGAAAAAAATCCAATCACAAAGCACATCTAATCCAGCTTCAGTTTCACAAGCAGCGACTGTCGAAGCGTTAAATGGTGATCAACAATGTATTCAAGACATGTTGATTGAATTCAAAAAACGTCATGATATGGTCGTAGACAAATTAAATGCAATGGACGGTATTGAGTCATTAAGTAGTGACGGTACATTCTATGTATTTCCTAATATTAGCAAGTTGTTAGAGCGTATGCCGCAATTTAATGATGACTTAGACTTTGCTGAAGCACTCCTAGTTGATAAAGGTGTTGCCGTTGTTCCTGGAGCAGCATTTGGCTTAAAAAACCATATCCGTTTATCTATCGCGACCAGTGAAGAAAACCTGAACAATGCCTTAGATCGCATCGCAGACTTTATTGCTTAGAATAAAACGCTAATAGTGCTTGACCAAGAAAAATAAAGCTCTATAATAGCCATCTTTCTGTTCCTCAATAGCTCAGTTGGTAGAGCATCGGACTGTTAATCCGCAGGTCCCTGGTTCGAGTCCAGGTTGAGGAGCCAACAGATTTAAAGCCCCAGCATATTATGTGCTGGGGCTTTTTTATTGTCTGTTCATAAAACATATGTGATGTACTTATCAGTCTTAGAATCTCAGATGGGTATATACTGTTCTCCACAAATAGGAGAAGTTATGAATATTGAGAGAACAATTCAAGTTTCACCCATTCTATCTGCACAGCGGACAGCCGCTCAATTAGAAACCACCTTAGTTAAACTCGCTAATGACCAAATAAAAACGGATGGTCAAGCAGTGATGCAACTCATACAGTCCGTTCCCAAAGCGACTGGTAATATTGGTAACACGATCAACGTCTCAGTCTAACTTTATATAAAAGAGAATCACTCTCCCCATTTAGGTTGTGGTACCGACTCTTGTTTAGGTTTACGTACATAAGGGTACTCTCTGCTTTCTTCTTGGTAAATATCTGAATATTGATTTCTTACAGCTTTAACTTTAGAAGGTTCATCTACTTTCACGTCATCCTCCCCACTCGGTTTTTCTTCCACATCTGAAGGTACTTCTTCACCAGTTACTTGGCTCTTCAAACGTGAATTTTCTTCTTGAAGTGCTTTAATATCATCTCGGATTTGAGCTAACTCTTGTGCATTTGTTAATTCCGCAGGGCTAGATGAAGCATCTGCGCCTTGTTTAGCCACATCAGTTTCACCACCTTCCTCTTTAGCAGACTCAGTGGCATTACCCTGACCTATTAGTAGCTCTCCCTCTGGGTTTAGTGCATCAACAGCATCATCAATTCCAGCAACCGCACCACTCTTAGCTTCTGTGTCTGTAAGTTCCTCGGTTAAGGCTTCATCAATCGGCTCTTCATCTGACATTAAAAAAAAGTAAGCACCACCAGCAATCAGTAATAAAACAGTAACGCCAATCCCTATTTTTATAAGTAGTGGTTTAGAAAATCGTTTTTTCTTTTCTTCAGACTCACCCTCAGCCTCATCTGTTAAAAGATCATCGTCCTTATCACTAATTGGCTCATCTTGCTGGTTTTCGGCCATCATATTCTCCACTTATTTAATCACTCTTGACCGCATCAAGCTAGACACTTAAATCAAGACGCTATAACTCTAATTTATATATCGGTAATTCATCATTATTACTTAAATTTTTAATCGCTACTAAGTAATAAATATCGTCTAATATTATTCATTATGTTTGAATCAAAGTATAATCAAACACTAGATGTTATCAATACTTCCACGGCTGATAAAAGCCGAGGATGGAGCTTTCAAAGTAACTTGTCATCTAAGCCATGCTACATTATTGAGGTATATGTATGAAGAATCATTTTATGACAGCCATAACACTTGTACTGTCATTAATTGCTATTTCACCTATCAAGGCAGATATCATTGACAATGGCAGTTTTACAACAGATACCCAATCTGGCTTAGACTGGCTTGATGTCACAGAAACTACATATAAAAGCTACAACGATGTTATTGAACAATTCGGCAAAGGTGGAGATTTTGAGGGGTACCGTTACGCGACCGCCTTAGAATTCAACACGCTTATCAGCCACTATACTGGCGTCGTAATCAGTCAAACAGAAGTCAGGCAAGTAATTGAAAAATCAGCAAATGCTGACAGGTTAATGCGTATGTTAGGTTCGACTCAGTTACCAGCTAAACGTAAGCGCGGCTATGAAATCGATCAGCGCTATGAAAATGAGCAGTGGGCTAGAATGCTAGATAGTGTCATTGGAATCACTATCCACGGTCAAGATAAAGAGGGCTATGTTTATATTAGCTATTCAGTCATAGCAAAGACTCAAGATTTTGGCACTAAAATTTGGCATTACTCTAATGCTAATATCAACCGCTATATAAATAGAAATATAAAAGATCCCGAAGTAGGAAGCTTCCTTGTCAGAAAATCTAGGTAATAGCATATTATCTGTAAGGATTTAAACCTTAAGCCATATACTTTTTAACTGGATTAAATCTACCGCAATTGGTATAGTTCCATTACGTTTTATCGTAAAACAAAACAATAATATTCAGAGAGAGAAATCATGGCAAAACTAGAAAATTTACTTATTAATCATTTTTCATTCATTATCTTCGCATTTGGTTTTTCTTGGTTAGGCCTTGTTGCTTATGGTCTTTTAAGCCAATAATAAAATACAAATTATTAAAAAAGCCAGTCCTTTGACTGGCTTTTTTGTATCTGCTACTTATAGAAAAATAGCGAAGCGTCTTAATATTGATCCAGATCAATGTCTTTTTAAACCGAATATATATTATCTGCTTAATCTATTTGTCATTCATTGAAGCAGAGGTATCCCATGGAATCTTTAGAAAAGCTTATTATTAATAACTTCACATTCATTATTTTCTCTTTTGCGCTGTCATGGATCGGTTTAGTTGCATACGGATTATTAATGCAATAAACGTACAGCTCACTCAATGCTAGAAAATAAAGTCGATTAATTTTAATCGGCTTTTTTTTACCTAAATTATTGTTCAACACTGTGTGATTTTTAGCATACAGATCTCATTACGTACCTAAGCAAAACATTCCTGCAATGTTAGATATGCCCCGTACAAAGGAAGCGTTCGCAACAATCATTCAAACATGGGCTTAACTCTAGTTTGGGTATTTTGCGTTCACCTGCTTTAAAATTTAAAATGGATGATGAATGAAAGCAAGCGCCAATAGTTGGAAACGAATACCCTAAGACATAACAAGGACTAACAATGTTTACCATAATGGAATTAAGACTTATTCGTCATTCTATTTCAAAAGAAATAACTCAAAACAAGAGGAAGTTAAACATTCTCAATCCTGATAGTGATGATTCAATAGAAATAGCCAATGACCTCATGATCTTGAAAAATATTGTAGCCAAAATATCAGGCAATACTTTAGTTTAAAGGTTTAGAAAGTGGCAGCATATTTATCAAGTCACTTCTAAGTTGCCACATAGAAAGTTACTGTTCACTATCATCTCTTTTTTAGCTAATGATTGCCTTTAAAGTGAGTATGGCCTAGCATCAATAGAAAAACATAGTGAGAATAGTTTATGAGCTTTCAATATATTCGTCCTTTCTCAGACCTTACTATCAACGATATAGATAGTGTTGGCGGTAAGAATGCTTCTCTTGGTGAAATGTTCCGAGAACTATCTCCTCAGGGAGTTAAGGTGCCAAACGGTTTTGCTACAACCGCAGAAGCCTATCGTGCCATACTCAAATATAATCAACTCGAAACACCCATTGCTGAGGCCTTAGATTCACTCGACATCAATGACACTCAAGCATTAGCAACAACGGGGGCTCAAATTCGTCAATGGATTGTTAATGCTGAATTACCGCATGAATTTATTTCTGAAATAGAACGCGCTTATAAACAATTAGAAGATGAATATGGCTTAGGTGTTGATGTTGCCGTAAGGAGTTCTGCTACTGCAGAAGATTTGCCCGATGCTTCTTTTGCAGGACAACAGGAAACTCACCTTAATATTAGTGGTAGTGGTGAATTACTGCACAGTTGTCGTCAGATATTTGCCTCCTTATTCACCAATCGCGCTATTTCCTACCGTACTGATAAAGGCTTTGATCATATGTCAGTCGCCTTATCAATTGGGGTCCAGAAAATGGTGCGCTCTGATAAGGCATCATCTGGTGTTATGTTTACGATTGATACAGAAACAGGTTTTAAAGATATTGTACTTATCACAGGCGCATGGGGTTTAGGTGAGAACATCGTTCAAGGCACTGTGAACCCAGATGAGTTTTACGTCTTCAAACCTACTCTCGCCTCTGGCCACCAGCCTATTCTTAAGCGACAACTTGGTAGTAAAAAAATAAAAATGATTTATGCGGATGGGCATACGTTCTCAGGTTCAACACGTAATATTAAAGTCAGCACAGAACAACAAAATCAATTCTGTATTTCTGATGAGGAAATTATCGCTTTAGCCAAAATGGCTGTCACCATAGAACAACATTACAGCCGTCAAGCTGGTCATCATAAACCCATGGATATTGAGTGGGCTAAGGATGGTGACAGTGGAGAGTTATTCATTGTTCAAGCCCGTCCCGAAACGGTTGAGTCATCTAAATCACTCCACGCCCTTGAAAATCATGTTTTAGAATCAACAAGCACCGTTCTCGTTCATGGAAAAAGTGTCGGTAGTAAAATTGCTACAGGTAAGGTTCGTGTCATTTTAGAGCCTAGTCAGATGCATGAGTTACAAGCCGGAGAAATTCTGGTTACCGATATTACCGATCCAGATTGGGAACCTGTGATGAAAATAGCCAGTGCGATTGTCACTAACCGAGGAGGACGAACCTGCCACGCAGCTATTATCGCTCGTGAATTAGGCATTCCTGCAATCGTTGGCTGTAATGTTGCAACTAAAACCTTAGCAACAGGGACAGACATAACGGTCTCTTGCTCAGAGGGTGATATAGGTCATGTGTATCAAGGGACTTTGCCTTTTAGAACAGAACATATTGATATCACAACACTGCCTAGACCTAAACGAACCCATATCATGTTGAACTTAGCCAATCCTGATATTGCCTTTGAAACAAGCATGCTACCCAACTCAGGTGTAGGCTTAGCTCGGATGGAGTTTATAATCAATAATAGTATTAGAGTCCATCCTAATGCTTTATTAAATGCTGATTTATTGCCTAAGGATACGCAACAACAAATTGCCCAAATTACTCAAGGTTACGATACGCCAAAGACCTATTATGTGCATCGTCTTGCAGAAGGAATTGCCACCATTGCAGCTGCATTTTATCCTCAGCCAGTCATTGTCCGTTTAAGTGATTTTAAATCTAATGAATACGCAGCATTACTAGGTGGCGATCTCTACGAGCCTGAAGAAGAAAACCCCATGATTGGCTTTCGCGGAGCCGTTCGCTACCCTAGCCCTGCATTCTCAGAGGCTTTTGCTTTAGAATGTGCAGCACTTCGACTTGCCCGCGATACAATGGGCCTCACTAATATTGCTGTAATGATTCCCTTTGTTCGTACCGTTGAAGAAGGCCAGAAGGTCATTAATTTAATGGCTCAGCATAGTTTAATTCGTGGTGAATCAGGTCTAAAGATTTATTTAATGTGTGAGATCCCTGCCAATGTTATTTTGGCTGAACAATTTCTTGAACTCTGTGATGGTTTTTCAATTGGTTCTAATGATCTCACTCAACTGACTTTAGGTGCTGACCGTGACTCTAGTATTCTCGGTAACTACGATGAACGTAATGAAGCGGTGATGAAACTTATCGAAATGGCGATCGATGCGTGTCATAAAGCAGGAAAATATATTGGCATCTGTGGCCAAGCAGCTTCTGACTTCCCCGAAATAACGCAGTTTCTTGTACAAAAACACATTACATCTATATCGCTCAACCCAGATAGCATTGTTGAGATGACTCATGTTGTATTTGATATGGAAGAAAGTTTAAAGCATTAATTCAAATGTTTGAGAGCCAAATGGTTTTCCATTAATTAGTAATTCAATACAATGTTCGCCAGGATAGTATTGACGTGTTGTGATCACTTTGAATGGATGCCGTTTCTTCAGTGATACCTGCTCCCCACCATTCAAGCTAATATCTTTCCATTTAAATACTTTACATGTGGTGCTTCCATTGGCCTTCACATGATGAATCTTATAATCAACTATCAGCTTCTGTGTTTTTTCTATAGCAGAACACAATGATAGGTCGATTTCCAAATGCTCACCGAGCAGAATTGTTTTATTTTTTAATGAAAATGCGTTGATTGTCAGCTGTACTTTTTCACTATAGCCCAGTAATGGAAACACCTCTTCTCTACCCTGTTTTATTAAACTCCGTAAGCCATGGCGAATCAGCCATTGTCGCTCAGAAGATGCGCCAAGACTCCATTGTTGGCAACACTCAAGCACCTGATCGGGATTATCTTTAGAAATGTCATTCAAGTTGTTTGCTACTGATTTACGTACATAAACACTTGGATCATCTTTTAATCGTTCAAGAATAGGAAATATAGGTGCAGGATCTTGGCATAATGCTGCCAAGCGCTTACCCCATGGCAAGCGAGGACGTATACCTTCGGAAACGAGCCGTCTTACATGTTCGTCTGAATCATCAGTCCACTGCAGCAACGTTGTATGCGTCAGCATAAAGTGCTGCTCGATAAAAGGTCGAAGTGCAAACTCAGCAGAAAATAAAGGCGTTAACTCTTTTAAAACATTCAAAGAAATTTTAGGTTGTTTAATGCCATATACAGACACATAATCAATTAAGGGCCATGCTGCAAAGCCACTTAGTGCATCATTTTCATCGCCCCAATCCCAGTGTTGCTTTACTTGAAGTAAGACATCAGATGCTTGTTGAAAGTCTTCAGGCAAATAGCGATGTAACACAGTCATTAAATGTTCGACTCGTTGCTTGAGCTCTAAATCATTAAGCCCATGCAAAGCATCACGTTGAAATTGTGCTACTGGAAAATCATCAATAACCTTTGCCAGAACGGCACAGATGCGTGAAATAGCATCTGCACCCAATCCGGACTTCATTAATTTCTGTTCACCCATTACATGAGTGCCCTAAATTATTTTTTGATAAACAAGGCAATCGACTCAACATGCGTCGTATGTGGAAACATATCCATAACACCTGTCGAGACAAGTGTATAACCATGTTTATTAACCAGCTCACCTGCGTCACGGGCCAAGGTTGCAGGGTTACACGACACATACACTAATCGTTCGGCACCTAATGCAGCCAATTGATGCAAAACCTCAAATGCACCACTGCGAGGAGGATCTAATAATATCTTATTAAACCCTGCTTTAGCCCATGGATAATCTTTCAACTCTGTCTGGGTTAAATCAGCTTGTTCAAATGTTGCATTCTCAAGGGAGTTCTTATTCGCATTCTCTTTAGCATGACGAACTAAGGATTCATCACCTTCAACACCCACGACTTCCGTGGCCCGCTTTGCTAATGGTAATGTGAAATTTCCTAAGCCACAAAACAAGTCCAAGATGCGATCATCACTAGAGATTTCTAATAATTCCATTGTTCGTTCAATCATTTTCAAATTAATGCCGGCATTAACTTGAGTGAAATCATTTGGTTCAAAATCAAGCTGTAAACCGGCCTCTGGCGCATAACTTAATTGTGGGCTTTCAGGCCAAATAGCTGTGACAGTATCAGGTCCACCAGACTGTAAATATATCCACAGATCATTGTCTTGCCCATAAGCAATCAGTGCCTGGGTATCTTGTTCAGATAAAGGATCTAGGTTTCTGAATATCAAGGCAACATGGTCATCATCCATTGCCACTTCAATCTGAGCAATTCGATTATGTGCATCCAACTTGGCAATCATCTCACCCAATTCTGCTAAGCGAGCACCTACACGCTGATCTAATACTTCACACTGTTCAAGCACTGCTAAATACGGTGTGCCTTTTTCTCTAAATCCTACCAGCACTCGCTCTTTCTTAGGTACATGTTTCACCCCTAATCGAGCTTTACGACGATATCCCCACAATGGCCCTCTAAGAGGTTCTAACCACTTTTCTGGCGCTAGTTCACCAAAGTGAGTTAAATGTTCTTCTAAGGTCTTCTGCTTAGCTGTTAATTGAGCTTCTGGTGACATATGCATCAAACTACAACCGCCACAGACACCAAAATGCTGACACTTTGCTTTAACACGATCACTACTTGGGTTGGCAACAACTTCTATTGTTTTCGCTTCATCAAATTTGCTGTGTTTTTTAGTGTAAAGAAACTTAACCGTCTCACCGGCTAAAGCGCCATCAACAAATACTGTCTTACCGTCTATTCTCGCAATCCCTCTAGCATCATGTGAAAGTGTTTCAATCAATGCTTCAACAGGATCTTGCGGTAATCTTTGTCTTCTACGGTTACGTCGTGCCATTTATATTTGTTCTCATTTTAGAATGTCGAAGGACCGGTTTCATCCGAGATGAGTGAATAATTGCTTCAGTCATCGCGGTTGAAAGCACTCCTAGTTTATTATCATTAAACCTTACGGTTGTTTATTTTTGTTGCCATGCTCCGCCACTTTGATACCACCAACCACTAGCAGCCTTGCTCACCCAGCGACGTGAGAATGTTGATTGAATATCCGCTTTCCACTCAGGGTGACCATTTGCTCTAGCAATTTCAGCATAAAGTGCATGTCGGTCTTTATTTTCATCTGCAACTAAACCTTTAACGGTATTTCGGGCTTTCAAAGCAATTGCTTTTGCATCACGAATAGTCACTAGGCCATTTTCAGTTAAGCCTACAGCTCCACTGTCATAATGAGCTTTTAAGCTTGCATGACGCGACTTCATTTTATCTTGAATCGCATTAATGGCCGGAGAACTAACATTTAAGTTCACTTCTGCTGAAGCTGGTGAGACCAACCAGTTTAATACTGATATTGCTATTCCCTGTGGTTGATTTAGTTTTAGTCCACTTTGCTCTTCTGATCCTGCATCATCTTTAGATTGTGTAGATGCAGGCCCCCACACATCTTCGATAATACGATCAGCAGCTTTCTCTGCAGCAGCGGCAGGAAAATAAATATTAATTGTCACACAAGACACAAGCATTAAACCTGCAGCACTGCCTGTTAACCATTTAAAGAATTTCATTCTATCTCCTATTTTTTCCTACTTTACTTCACCACTGGTCCCGAACTTTCACTGACTGCTTTTAAACGATCAATCAAATCAGGCCAATCAACACGTCGAGTATATCCCACTACATTAATTCGTGGCGGTAATCCGCCACCTTTTACAATGTAATAGCCTTGTTTGGCATCACCTACACCTGACATTTCACATACATCATTTCGCAACTTACAGCTTAGACCCAAACGTTGGTATGAAAAATCCTCAAAGAAGCGTAAAAAGCTTCGCTGCAAGACTCCCGATGCACCACCACCAATTTGAGATAAATTATCGACAGCTTTTTGACTGATCTTGCGATGGCTTTTGTCTCCTTCAGGCGTAGCAAATTTGGCATCAAAATACACCGGCTGCCAGTTTGATAATCTAAAATCAGAAACATTACCATCCAATTTTCCGGTAATCTTTCCAAAATCGAATGTCTGAGTAAGTGTTTCTAAATTTAGTCCCTTCATCTCAATATTTGCGTGCAACTGAGGTAATGCGCCAAAAGGCTTGTCTAAACGTAAATCACGAATCGTCGTGATTCCGTCAAATAATTTAACCCGTAAAGCGCCTTCAACCTTCACCTCTTGTTCAGCATAGCTGACATGCGGGATCACTCCCGATAATTTCCCATGCATTACTGGCCATTTTAATGCTGCACTTAATGATTCCATTGAGATTGGACTTAACTTGCCTTCAAAGTTCCATTTTAAATGCGCATCACCAGGATTATTCAAACTGAAATTATTCAGTTGTAACTCTCCATCAAGGATCGGTAAAATCCAAGGTTCTTGTAGTGTTAGTGATGAGTTTTCTGTTTGCGCTTTAATTGTCGATGCACCCAGTGGAATCTCATACACATAAGCATTTTTCCACTGTAGGACTAGATCTTGAACATGTTCATAATTGGACCATGTCAATGTGCCAGATAATTCATCAATTCCAAACCGACCTGTTTGGTCATCTATAAAAATCTCATCTAAGCCCATTGATAAATGATACTGAGCTTGATGCTTTTCATAATGAAGATCAATATCACCTGCTAACTCAACATCATCCATAGCCAAACCGACAACAAAAGGCTGTATCCAAGCGGCATATAACGTTACTAACTCTGACTTTTTAACATCAACGATTACACTATTAATGTGGTTAAGACTTCCATGACCACTTGCTTCCACTTCTGTCACCGTATCTTGTGTAAGTTTGGCATGAGTAACCGTTATCTCCTCTTTATCTTCCAGCCAGATCCCTTGGGCTTTTAACTTTATGGGTGTTTCCGCTAAGTCCATAAATATAGGCTCTGCATAAGCTTGTCCTACAGCACTACTAAAATCTACTTCCCACTGCCAAGCTTGTTGACTCTTTTCTGCTTCAAGGCTCAATGTATTAGCAAGGCCTTCACTCACATACAACCCATCAGCATCACTGACATTAAGTCCCTTACTCACTAAATCTAATTCAATGGAAGTCAGCTGACTAGATTGACCAAACAAATCTATATCAAGTTTTAATTCACCCTCAACACTCCATTTCTCAAGTGCTTCAAGTTGTTCCGCTTGCATATAAGGTGTGAGGAAAGTAATCAGTGGCGTGATCTGTAACTTAGGAGTATCTGCAAACACTTTCCATTTATCCTGCTTGACTATAAATGTGGCAGAAAAAATGGCTGAGGCTAAACTTATGTTATCAACTTCTACTTTATATTTATCAATTGCAGGCAGTGCATCAAGCTCGAACTCTAATGATTGAGAACCAAGATCTTTTTGATGAAAAGAAATATGCCCCCGTGCGCAAGAAGTCTTTTCTGAAACAATGATCACTTCTTTGCAATTTAAGCTTACTTGTCTCAGTTGGCCTATAGGCTCTGCTAATATCAAACGGTCTGCAGAAGCCGTAAAGCCAATCCCTTTGGCTGTTAATGATAGTTCAACATTTAAATTCTCGGCATTGATTTCATCCAATGACCATTGTTCTATCGAGAGTGTCACACTGTCATTCGCTATTGCCATGACAGACCAACAACTCAAACAGAGAGAGATGAATATGCTTGCTGGCATCCCCATTTTATTCTGCTGGGAACACGCCTGTTGACAAATAACGGTCACCACGATCACAAATGATGCTAACAATCACTGCATTTTCAACTTGCTCAGATAATCGTAAAGCGGCAGCTACTGCACCACCTGATGAAACCCCACAAAAGATACCTTCTTCAGTCGCTAAACGTCTCATTGTAGTTTCAGCATCATCTTGCTCTACTTCAATCATGCTATCTACACGTTCTGCTTCAAAAATAGTAGGTAGATATTCTTTCGGCCAACGACGTATTCCTGGGATACTAGAGCCATCAGCAGGCTCAACCCCTACAATCTCAATATTTTGATTTTGTTCTTTTAAATAACGAGATGTTCCCATAATGGTACCCGTCGTACCCATAGCACTAACAAAGTGTGTGATTTCGCCCTCAGTATCATGCCAAATTTCTGGACCTGTTGTTTGATAGTGGGCTAAAGGATTATCAAAATTCCCAAACTGGTTGAGTACTTTACCCTTACCTTGCTGCTCCATTTCTAAAGCGTGATCACGAGCAACTTCCATGCTGTCAGTCAAGATAATTTCTGCACCATAAGCACGCATTGAAGCACGACGTTCAACACTCATATTTTTGGGCATAAGCAAGATCATTTTATACCCTAATATCGCAGCAACCATCGCTAGTGCAATACCGGTATTGCCACTTGTGGCCTCGATCAATGTATCGCCAGGTTTGATATCACCCCGCGCCTGAGCTTCACGAATCATACTCATTACAGGGCGATCCTTAACTGATCCTGCTGGGTTATTACCTTCTAATTTAACTAAAACTGTATTACTTGTTTTTCCCGGCAGCCTTTGTAACCTTACTAAAGGTGTATTACCAATGAACGCTTCGATTGTAGGGTAGTTTTTCATCTTATCGCTCCAATAAAGTTACAAATGCAACAGCATAGTCTTTCTCATCACTCAAACTGAGTAGGCTCCGGCCAATGTTTAGCTCATCTACTAACGCTAAGCCACGTGCTATGAATTGTAATTCAGGTTTACCATTGTCATCATTTGAAACTTCAATATGACGTAAACTGAGTCCATTGCGAAACCCCGTACCTAATGCTTTTGCTGCAGCTTCTTTAGCGGCAAAACGTTTAGCTAAAAAACCTGCTTGGTTCTTTGCTTTTTGGAAAGCATCAAACTCAGAATTGCTTAATATTCGCTTTGCAATCTTATCACCATGCTTATCTAATAATGCTTGTATTCGCGGAATATGAACTAAGTCAGTTCCGATGCCAACAATCATCCGCGACGCGCTTCTATCATTAGTTGCTTCATTTCACGCACTGCAGATTGAAAGCCAGTGAAAACACTTCGAGCCACAATCGCATGACCAATATTTAATTCAACGACATTAGGGATTTCTGCAATTTTATCTACATTATGATAGTTAAGGCCATGGCCGGCATTAACCTGTAAACCCAAATTATGTGCATATTCAACCGCACTAATAATAGTTTGTAATTCATGTTCTGCTTCAGCAGGTGTTTCGGCATCAGCATAACGCCCTGTATGTAACTCAATCACGGGAGCACCACATTCTACTGAAGCATCAATTTGTTTAAAATCAGGGTCAATAAATAATGACACAATAACATTGGATTCGGCCATACGCTGGCAAGCATCTTTCATCTTTGAAAGCTGGCCAGCTATTTCTAAACCACCTTCAGTAGTTAACTCTTCTCGCTTTTCAGGAACCAAACAACAATCAGCAGGAAGGTATTTTTCGGCCATTGCTAACATTTCTTCTGTCACAGCCATTTCAAGGTTCATCTTTGTTTGTAATATATCTGACAGCATCGCGACATCGCGTTCTTGAATATGTCGTCTATCTTCACGTAGATGTAAGGTGATGCCATCAGCGCCTGCTTGTTCAGCTTCAATGGCAGCTTGAATAGGATCTGGGTAACGAGTTCCTCTTGCCTGTCTTAATGTCGCAATGTGATCAATGTTTACACCTAAATAAATTGCCATCTATGTCCTAACCTTATTAATTAGCATATTGCTGTAACTGGGCAAATAATTGCCTACTTTGTAATGGTTTACCACCCAGATAAAAATGTATCACGGATCGCATGAGTTGTTTTATTTCAGATAAACTTTGTTTATCAAAATCACGTTCATCAATTAAATGCTGCAAACTACGCCCTGAAATTGAGGGCTCATTAACTCCATCATGCCAGCGATATAAACCGGCATCTGGACGATAAATGTAACGAGTCAGTTCATCTATTTGTTGATCTGTTTCAACTTCACGGTCTAGCACAAGGCCATAACCTAAGTTTATTAATAGTCGTTTTTCAAATAAGCGTAATTCAACTTCTGTATCATCAGTATCTTGCAAATTGAATAATACGTTTTTATATGCCGTAAATATGTCTGTTTCAGGAAGGTTCAATGGTAATAATTTAACCATCAATTCATTAATGTATAAACCACATAATGCAGAATTAGCCTGCAAAATATAGCGAGGTTTATCCTCTTCTGCTGCTGTTAATGTTTGCAATTCACCTTTACCAATCCAACTCAATAATAATGGCTGATAAAGCTGTAAGATGCCTGATTGATTACGTTTTTTTGAACGAACGCCTTTCGCAACTAAGCTAACTCGACCATGCTGCTCACTGAACACATCTAACAATAAACTTGTTTCACGATATGGCCGTTGGTGTAATACAAAAGCAGGGCTTAATTGTGTAGTCAAACTAAATCTCGTCGGTATAGCCTAAGTTTTTCAACATCCGTTCGTTATCGCCCCAACCTTCCCGTACTTTAACCCATAGACGTAAAAATACTTTTTTATCAAACAGTGTTTGCATTTCAATCCGAGCATCTCTGCCCACAGACTTTAACAAAGCACCTTTTTTACCAATAACGATTGACTTCTGCCCGTCACGTTCTACATAGATGACAGCACCGATTCGATAGAGTTTATCTTCATCATCAAACTGTTCAATTTCAACAGTTATAGAATAAGGGAGTTCCTGACCAAGGTGGCGGAATAACTGTTCACGTACAAGTTCAGCAGCTAAGAAACGTGAGCTACGGTCCGTGAATTGATCTTCAGGGAAAATCAGCTCCCCTTCAGGCATATGTTTTTTGATTTCGCTTTCTAACTGATCAACATTGACACCTTTTCTGGCTGAAATGGGAACAACATTTTTAAAATCGAATTCAGCAGACAGTTTTTCAATATGAGGTAACAATTCTTCTTTATCAGCTAACTTATCAACTTTGTTAATAACGAGAAGTACCGGTGCTTGAGCACTTTTTTTTAGTCTCTCTAATACGTTCTCATCTTCCTCAGTCCAGTTCATGCCATCAACAACAAATAAAATCACATCAACATCATCAATAGAAGATGCCGCTGCACGATTCATATAACGATTCATAGCGCGTTTATCACTAATATGAATACCTGGTGTATCCACATAGATTAGCTGGCTGTCATCTGTTGTTTTAACACCTAAGATACGGTGTCGTGTTGTTTGAGGACGACGTGATGTAATACATAACTTTTGCCCTAACACACGATTAATTAACGTTGATTTACCCACATTAGGGCGACCAATAATCGCAACATAACCGGACTTAAATGCATCGTCAGTCATAATTTACCTTCTATTAATGTCAGCACGCGTTCGGCTGATTTTTGTTCTGCTTTTCGGTGACTACTTCCTTGCGCCACAACTACTTTTTTCAACAACTCTACTTGGCAAGACGCCTCAAAAAGTGGCTGTTTATTATCTGTTTTAAGTTCTTTAACACTGTATAGCGGCAAGGGATGTTGGCGACTCTGTAATAATTCTTGTAGGCGTGTTTTAGGATCTTTAACTATTTCATTTACATCAATAGATTTTAGACGTTCATCAAATAATCTGAGAATCAGTGCTTTGACCTCATCTAATCCTCTATCAAGATAAAAAGCGCCTAAAATAGCTTCAACAGTATCCGCTAAAATCGATTCTCTTCGGTAACCGCCACTCTTGAGTTCACCTGGCCCTAAAATTAATACCTCACCTAAATCTAATTCTCTAGCGATTTCAGCCAAGGTTACCCCTTTAACCAAAGAGGCTCTTAGGCGACTTAACTTTCCTTCTTTTGCTTGAGGAAAGTGGATGAATAATGCTTCAGCAATCACAAAGCTCAAAATGGCATCACCTAAATACTCTAGGCGTTCATTATTAATCGATGCTGCGCTACGGTGCGTTAGTGCTTGCTGTAAGAGTGAAGTATCGTTGAACGTTACATCCAACTGCTTACATAATAATTTCTGTCTTGGTGTCATCATCTACGTTTGGGTTCAACATCAACTTCTTTTTTGAAGTGTCCAATTAAATCAATTTGAGCAATAAAGGGAACGCGAACCTCATAATCAACAGCAATTCTTGTTACATTAGTAGTATGTTTGCCTCGACTAATTTCAATATGTTCTTTTTTCACACTCTTAATATATCCAGTATTAAAACGACGATGAAGCATAAGGTTTACTTGCGCCTTGGTCATTTTATTGTCTTTAATTTCAATCGCCATATTATCTATAATACGAACCACACCAAAATACTCTTGGTACATTGGCAAGAGCCGAATAACGACAGTAGCAAAAAAGGCAATCACGCCTAATACGATTACCCAACTAATTAATGTCATTCCACGTTGTTTATTCATTTCAACTTCCTTTAGTTAATGCTATTACCTAAACGATTCCAAACGATTCCACCTGAATTCCAATCCCAGCTCATCCAAATGAAAAATGCTTTTCCGACTAAGTTTCCTTCAGGAACAGTTCCCCAGAAACGGCTGTCATTACTATTATCTCGATTATCGCCCATCACGAAGTACTCACCTTCTGGCACAACCGCTTCACCTTCAATCAAGCGACGATCAGGATCAATTAAGATATTGTGGCCCGCTTCTGTTAATTGTTCAAAGCGCAATTCATTTCTAGCAGGAACAAGGCTAATCAAACTTATATCTTTTTCTTTCACATCTTGAGCAATCTTATTGCCATTAATGTAAACCGTTTTATTGAAATAACCAACTGTATCACCGGGCAGTCCAATAACACGTTTGATATAGTCTACTTGTGGGTTCTTAGGATAACGAAAGACTACAACATCACCACGTTCAGGTTCTCCGACAGAGATAATCTTAGTATTCAATACCGGAAGTCTGACCCCGTAAGAAAACTTGTTAACCAATATAAAGTCACCAATATGCAATGTTGGCAACATGGATGCTGATGGAATTCGGAATGGTTCAGCGATAAATGAACGAATCACTAAGACAATAAGAATAATAGGGAAAAATGAACGTGCATATTCTACTGCCAACGGTTCTTTCTGGTCTTTGGCACGTTGTGGAGCCCAAAAAATTGAATCAATCAACCAAATTATGCCTGTCACAATAACAAGCGTGACCATTAATGCTGGAAAACTCACTTTCTACATCCTTCCTTATTTTTGTGACAATTGTAAAACAGCTAAAAAGGCCTCTTGTGGCACATCAACCTTACCGATTGATTTCATCCGCTTCTTACCTTTCTTTTGTTTATCTAGTAACTTACGTTTACGCGATACATCACCACCATAACATTTAGCGATTACATTTTTACGCATAGCTTTCACTGTTGAACGCGAAATAATATGTCCACCAATCGCAGCTTGAATAGCGATATCAAACATTTGACGTGGAATAAGCTCTTTCATTTTCTCAACTAACTGACGTCCACGCGAGACACTTTGTTCACTATGAACAATCATTGATAGTGCATCAACACGTTCACCATTGATTAAGATATCCAATTTCACAAGATTCGCAACTTGGAAACGAGTGAAATGATAATCCAATGATGCATAGCCTCTGCTGACTGATTTCACTCGGTCAAAGAAATCAATCACGACTTCGTTCATAGGTAATTCATAACTTACCGCGACTTGCTTACCCATATATTGCATTGATTTTTGTACGCCACGTTTTTCAATACACAAGGTAATAACCGAACCAAGGTGCTCTTGTGGTACCAAAATGTCAGCGACAACAATAGGTTCACGAATTTCATCAATTGAACCCAGGTCAGGCAACAAGGATGGATTCTCGATATTAAGAATCTCGCCTTTACGCGTTAAGACTTCAAATACAACGGTGGGCGCAGTGGTAATTAAATCAAGATCATATTCGCGTTCAAGTCGTTCTTGAATGATCTCCATGTGTAACAGTCCAAGGAAACCACAGCGAAAACCAAAGCCTAATGCTTGTGAACTTTCTGGTTCAAAGAAAAGTGACGCATCATTTAATCTTAACTTAGCTAATGCTTCACGAAATGTTTCAAAGTCATCCGAGCTAACAGGAAACATACCCGCATAAACTTGAGGTGTTGCAGATTTAAACCCAGGTAAAGCATCCGTTGCACCATGATAAACATGGGTTAAAGTATCTCCGACTGGTGCGCCATCAATGTCTTTTACACCCGAGATCACATAACCAACTTCACCACAGAAAAGCGCATCACGATCATTGCGTTTCGGAGTAAACACGCCAACTTGCTCAACCTGATATTCTTGTCCTGTCGACATTACGCGAATTTTGTCACGCTTTTTAATACTACCTTGGGTAATTTTAACTAAAGAAATAACGCCGACATAACTATCAAACCACGAATCAATAATCAGTGCTTTTAACTCGCCATCCGGGTCGCCTTCAGGCGCAGGAACACGCACAACCAACTCTTCCAATAAATCTTCAATACCTAAACCTGTTTTAGCGCTACAACGCACGGCATCAACGGCATCAACACCGATAATATCTTCAATTTCCTGAGAAACTTGCTCTGGCTCAGCTGAAGGTAAATCTATTTTATTAAGTACCGGTAATACTTCTAAACCTAAATCAATCGCGGTATAACAATTAGCAACACTTTGTGCCTCAACACCCTGCGCCGCATCGACAACCAATAATGCACCTTCACATGCAGCTAATGATCGTGACACCTCATAAGAGAAATCCACATGGCCAGGCGTATCGATAAAGTTCAGATGATATGTTTCACCATTACGAGCTTTATAGTCTAAGGAAACACATTGTGCCTTGATTGTAATGCCACGTTCTTTTTCAATATCCATTGAATCAAGCACTTGAGCTGACATTTCACGATCAGTCAAACCGCCACAGACTTGAATAAAACGATCAGCAATGGTTGATTTACCATGATCGATGTGGGCGATGATTGAGAAGTTACGGATGTGATCCATAAAAATTAAATAACCTTAAATAAACAGTAAAAAAATCGGCCGAAACAGTGGTATCGACCGATTATATTGATTTAACTGTCAGATTTTACGGCAAAACAGAGTCACTGTCGTGCCTTGTCTTTCCTAATCGCTTATTTATCATCCTTTTCGATACGTAATGCTAAGAAAATTGCACCTTGTCCACGTTGAACTAAGACAGGAATTGCCTTATCTTCCGGCAAGTCTTTAGCTAAATCTAAGAACTGCTTCGCATTCTTTACCTTCTGATTATTAATCGTCATTATCACATCACCTTGACGTATACCTGAGTTTGCCGCGGCTCCTTGCTCAAGTTTAATAACCAACACGCCTCCGTTTTCAATATCCATCGCTTCACGCTGGTCATCAGTTAAATTAGCGATTTCAATTGCTAACCTATTATCGATTAGGCGACCTGAGTTATCTTCTTTTTGAGCAATCTCATCATTTTCAGGAAGCTGTTCCACCGTGACATGGATTGTTTTACGCTTATTACTGCGCATAACAACAACAGGAACAGATTGCCCAATCGTTGTTCGTCCTACGATGGGTGGCAAATCAGATGACATGGGTACTTTTTTGCCATTAAATTTCAAAATGACATCACCGGCCTCAAAACCTGCTTTCGACGCTGGGCTATCAGGCATTACTTTTGAAATTAAGGCACCATGAGGTTTTTTCAGACCAAACGACTCAGCTAATTCTCGTGTTACATCTTGAATCACGACACCTAACCAACCGCGACTGACATAACCTTGCGATTTTATTTGCGCGACAACATTCATCACAACATCCATAGGTATAGCAAAAGAAACACCCATAAACCCACCAGTTCGGCTGTAGATCTGCGAGTTAATTCCTATTACTTCACCCTCTAAATTAAACAGTGGCCCTCCAGAATTACCGGGATTGATCGCAACATCAGTCTGAATAAATGGAACATAGCTATCACTTGGCAAGCTTCGGCCTAATGCACTAACAATCCCTGCTGTTGCAGAATAGTCAAAACCAAATGGAGAACCGATAGCCAAAACCCACTCACCTACTTTTAGTTTTGTTGAATCTCCTAGTTTTACGGCTTTCAGCCCCGTCGCTTCAACTTTCAATAAGGCAACATCACTCCGCTCATCACTTCCTAACACCTTCGCTACAAGTTCATTTCTATCACTAAATCGGACAATAATTTCATCAGCATCCTTGATAACATGATGATTAGTTAGGATATAGCCATCAGAAGACAATACAAAACCGGATCCTAGAGAATGTGCTTCTGTTGGAGGTCTTCGCTGTCCTTTTCCCGGTTGTTTAAAGAAATGCTTAAATAATTCATCAAATGGTGTGCCTTCTGGCATTTCTAAGCCATTAGGTAATTCAGACATTGCCTGTTTATTATTTTTCTTAATCGTTGTACTAATATTTACAACGGCTGCACCATTTTCAGCTACAAGTTCCGTAAACTCAGGCAATGTTGCATGCACATTCACACTAAACATTAACCATAACAACACGACACTCAAGCCCGACCATACCTTATACGTTTTCATGTCTAATCCTCAATAATTCTAGCTAGAAAGCCATCTTTCTTGTTCTTCATATGCATACGAACCCAATAAAATCCCAACGCTAATCCCACGATGCCTGCACCGATTTCTACTCCTTCATTAAAGTTCAGAAGCTGTGCAACTGCTGCAAAAACAAAAAGTAATAATAGAGGCAATATATACATCAACAATGCCCCCTGTAATAAGGTTTCTTCTGGAATTTCTAATTGAACGGTTTGACCAACCTTAGCCTCGCCCGTCCGCTTAACAGAAACCTGAGAGAAACGTTTACCCACATGTTTTTCTAGCAGCCCTGTTCCACAACCTTGTTTTACTTTACAGCCACTACACGTTGATTTACGTTCAGCCTCAAGCCAAACAGTAGACTCGTCGCAGCGAACAATCGTAGCTTGTTGCTTAATCACGATTATTCACCACCATTGTATCGAATTGAATTACCCACCTTCTCAACGGTACGAGCAGGCACTTCACCCACAACAGTTATAAAATGTGCATTCATGATGGTTCCAAACGCATTAACTGCACCCATCTTAGAACCTCCATGTAAATGGCTATGTTGGGCCCGAATTTTTTCAATAAAAATAGATATTGAACTCAGTCCATCGCTATAAACTTGCTGTTCAATTAATGCGCCATTACGTGCTTTGAATCGATTTTGTTGCGTCACTAAATCAAACCCTTTCGGTAACCAGACAATATCCCAAACCGAATTACCTTTCTTAACTGTCTTAACCGCTGAAACACCATATTCAGTGCGATCCCATGACATTTCGTTACCCTGCATCTGTGGTTTAAGCAAGGCATCTGGAATATCGAGATTCATCTCTACGGATGAAAAAGAAAATGTTTCTAAAATAACACCCTTGTCATCGACCAAATCTGATTGCAACAATAAGTCATTTTTTTTATCCACCCACAAGCGATAGCCGTATCGGTAGTGATCGATAGGCGTCGCGATCAGCTCTTGTGTGTGATGAGCTGCTACACGCTCTTCTTGTCCAAAACTCATTTGATAGTACTCTGCTGCTGAGCTTAGGCGACTTAATAGATCAGTTGGAAATCCTCGACCTAATGGGCGGTGATTTTCTTGTACTGGTTTTCCTTCAGGATAAATACACGTCACCATATCGTTGGTACGAATGACCTCTCTAGCAACGCCATTAAGCGAAATTAACCGTTCAACTTCGCCTTGCTGATTAGCTCGGTGAATAATTCGAATAGACTGTAATTTTTTACCTCGTTGGTAAGAAAAAATACCATCATAATTTAGCTGCTTGGCGACCACGCCCATACGTTCTAACATTTGCATTGCTTGTGTATCAGCAGCATAACTAGACAGGCTGAACAGAAGTGCACTACACGTTAAGATAGTTTGGAACATTTTCCTCATTACTATCGCCCCACATCATAAGAAACGACACGAGCATAAGAAAACACACCCGATGCACCCGCATATTCATGGTGGTCAACTAAATAGCTATTCAAACGCTCTTCTACTTCTTGTTCCTGAACAGTCCAACGTTCGCCAGTTCGAGCCACATTCATCGGTGCAGTTTCACTTTCAACCACCGCAAGCTGTGGGTTTGGAACCAGTTGATTTTGTGGCTGATTCATTACACCAACAACAGCCAACGCGCCGATTGATGCTGCAACAGCCAAACTAACGGCTTGTTTCCAAAATTGTTTTGGAAAGGCAAGGACTTGAGCCGTTTCTTTATTTTCTACGATCTCAGAAAAATCAGTTTCATTCTCTAAAGCAGTCGATATTCGAGTCGTTAAGTCAACATTTCTAGGCCCAAAGCCATGGCCATGTAAGACATCGCTTGCATGTTGAAAGCGTTGTAACTGCAATCTAGCCTGTTCATCTGTATCAAGTAACTGCAAGGCATCATCTAACTCTTCACCTTGTAACTCACCGTCAACTAACGCAGACAATAATTCGTTTTGATTGACTGTCATTGTTATTCCCCTTCGCCCATTATTTCTTGTATTTGTTTATCTATCGCATCGCGTGCTCGAAAGATTCTCGATCGAACGGTACCTATCGGACACTCCATTACCTCTGCAATTTCTTCATAACTCATGCCTTCAAGCTCTCTTAGTTTAATCGCTGTTGCCGTGTCTTCAGGTAAGCCCTGAATCGCCTGATGAATTGTCTGTTGAAGCTCGTCACTCATCAAGCTGCTTTCAGGTGTTTCAAATTCTTTTAATTCAGGTGCATCATAAAAGTTAGTTGCATCCATCGCATCGACGTCAACAGCGGGAGGTCTTCTGGCTCGTGACGTTAAATGGTTTTTCGACGTATTTATCGCAATTCGATATAACCACGTATAAAACGCACTATCGCCACGAAAATTAGGAATGGCACGATACGCTTTAATAAATGCTTCTTGTGCCACATCTAATGCCTCCACCGGGTCATGCACAAAACCAGTAATAACATGCACAATTCGCTGCTGATATTTCAGTATCAACACATCAAATGCCTTTTTATCACCTGCTTGCACACGTTGTACTAGCTCTAAATCCACATTCATCCTATATTCCGACTCACTCTGACAAGCCGGTGCGTGTCATTAATTGATAATTGATTGACCATAATGATTTAACTTTGTTCCTGAAACAGTGCAAAATAACGATAAATTTCATTTTACTCTCTTTAGTGACGCAATGACCTCTTCATATCACTTTGATGTTCTAATTATTGGTAGCGGTGCAGCTGGGCTTACTCACGCCTTACATTTAGCAGATCATGCTCGTGTTGCCGTATTATCAAAAGATAAGCTAGAAGAAGGTGCTTCTCTTTATGCGCAAGGAGGCATTTCTGTTGTTCTAGACCAAGCAGACTCTCTGCAATCTCATATTGATGACACCATTTTAGCGGGTGCAGGTCTATGTGACGAACAAGCCGTTAAATTCACTGTTCGACAAGCACGTGAAAGTATTGAGTGGCTCATCGAACAAGGTGTGTCATTTACCAAAGATGGCGTTACTTCAGAGACGTATCACCTTACCCAGGAGGGTGGACACAGTCACCGCCGCATAATTCATTCTGCGGATGCAACCGGCCGTGAAGTTGAAACGACACTATTAGCAAAAGCAAAAGCAAACCCCAACATCCACCTCTTTCCCCACCATATCGGCATTGATCTCATTACGCGCAGTAAACAATTTGGTGACGATGAAGATCAGTGCCTTGGCAGTTATGCGCTTGATATAAAATCAGACACGCCATGTACTTTTACGGCCTCAATGACCGTGCTTGCAACTGGTGGTGCAGGTAAGGTTTATCTTTATACAAGTAACCCAGACGTATCAACTGGTGACGGTATTGCAATGGGTTGGCGCGCAGGTTGTCGCGTTGCCAATATGGAGTTTATTCAATTTCACCCAACCTGTTTATACCACCCTAAAGCTAAATCATTTTTAATAAGTGAAGCATTACGTGGTGAAGGCGCCAAATTAGCATTGGCTGACGGCACACCCTTTATGGAGGGCTACCATCCTCACGCTGAGCTTGCACCTAGAGATGTTGTTGCCAGAGCCATTGACCATGAGATGAAACGTCTTGGTGATGATTGTGTATATCTAAATATTAGCCATCACTCTAAAGAATTTATTGAAGAACACTTTCCTACCATTCATGAACGTTGCCTAAGCTTTGGTATCGATATGACTCATGAACCTATACCCGTCGTACCTGCAGCACATTACACCTGCGGCGGATTAATTACCGACTTGCATGGTCAGACCGATATTAAAGGGCTTTATGCCATTGGTGAAACAGCTCATACAGGCTTGCACGGTGCAAACAGAATGGCAAGTAACTCCCTTTTAGAATGCTTAGTTTTTGCCCACAGCGCCGCAGACCATATAAAAAATGCGTTACAAAGAGACTCTTCTGCACCCACCGTGCCCACATGGGATTCAAGTCGAGTTCATGCAGCAAAAGAGGCAATATCAATTAGTCACAACTGGGATGAGCTACGTCGTTTTATGTGGGATTATGTCGGCATTGTGCGTTCTAATGAACGGCTCTATAAAGCCCAGTCACGCTTAAAACTATTACAACAAGAAATTAATGATTATTACAGTCAACACCGTATTAGCAGTGACTTACTTGAGCTCAGAAACCTTGCTGATGTGGCAGAGCTCATTATCACCTCAGCACTTCTACGAAAAGAAAGTCGCGGCCTACACTACACCTTAGATTATCCAGAAACGGCTCCTAAGTCAGAAGCCAGAGATACCATTATCGCTGGAAAGAATTAGCTTCTCGACAATAAACCCGTAACTTCCGAAACAGTTCAGCATCAACTGAGTCGGCCATAATGGTAATAGCCTTCTTTTTCCAGAATCGCGATGAATGAAAATTAAGCATGACAAAATGCTGCGTTACAACACAACTCATTAACATGAGCCCTTCATCCTGTTTGCCACCTTTATAAAGTAAAGCCCATACATTTTGACTGTCTCGTTTAATTTCAACAATACTGTTGTGACTCGCTAACCACTGAAACTTCTTACTATACAAAATAAAACTGACTATAATCAGTACATTAATAACGACAGCACCGACACTGAGTCCTAATAACATTAGAACGCTGATCATCATGACACAGTGAGTAATAAGCAAATAAAACAACATGTTTCTCGACCGTGAAATAGTCATGGTCAATAGATTGTGCATCATAATTCATCCTCCCCTTCCTTGGTGAGATACAATAGTCCGTACTATTTAAAACGAACTGACATTATGACTAATTCTTGGCAAGATATCATTAAACAACAAGCTGACCTACTAACAAATAACGGCTCAACATCTGAAAATCAATATATTCCTCTACCACAGTTAAGTGTACTCAATATAAGTGGCTCGGAAGCAGGCAGTTTTTTACAAAACTTACTGACTAATGATGTTAATGCTTTATTGATCAATCAAAGTCAGCTTAGCGGATTTTGTAATGCAAAAGGACGATTATTTTCAGTCTTTAGACTTATTCGTCGAGAAAGCAGCTATCAAATAATATTACCTCAAACGATGGGTACACTATTGAAGCAGCGTCTTAGTATGTTTATTTTACGAAGTAAGGTAAGCATCACAGATATATCTGACAGTGTTCACTGCATTGCTTTTCTACCAGCAAACACTACAGCTATTTCTACATTAGAAATCGCTGCTGAAGATATCACTCAATATGATTTAAATGACACACAAGTTCATTTCGCAGTCATTCCTGATAGCCATATTGATGAAGTTTTAAACATCTTACAATCTCAAGATTGGCAACTTCGCCCAGAATCATTCTGGGAGTTGCGTGAAATGAACGCAGGTTTGCCAACAATCCAACCAGAGACAAAAGAAAAGTTCACTCCACAACAAGTGAACTTAGACTTAGTGAGTGGTGTTAGTTTTAATAAAGGCTGCTACCCTGGTCAAGAGGTTGTTGCTAGATTGCACTATTTGGGAAAACCAAGTCGTAGAATGTTTCTTGCTGAAGCAGCCATAGACAATTTGCCATTAGCAGGTGAGGAAATAGCCACTAAAACAGGTGATGTTGCCGGCCATATTGTTCGGGTAGATAGAAACACCCCAAATACAGTTCAGCTTTTGCTTAGCTTAAAACTTTCTGAAAAAGATGCCCCTCTGTTTCTTAATGACTCAGTTGAAATAAATTTACTGTCCCACTAGAAGTATTAGATTGTAATGGATAACTTCCCCTTATATTGGTGTGTTGGAAAGACTCTCACAACCTGTAGCTATTCGCCACAATCTTCTTAATTTATGGGGCAACCTTCATCAATATTGTCGGCCTGTAGTTTGATTAATGAAAATAATGTACTCTCACCGTTACGATAAGTGCTTATTTAATAATCACGATTACTACTGAAACACGACACAGCAAATTAATTATGAAATTTAATGAACACCTAAAACATTGCAATCTACTCTATATTGATGACCAAGCTAACGTCCGGTCTGATATCTACACCTTATTATCCCCCACATTCAAAACTATCCAGCTTGCTGAGGATACAACAGCAGCTCAGCGTTTATTCGACAAGCATGAAATAGATATTATTATTACAGACATTGAAATGCCTGGCGAAGATGGCCTTAGTTTTGTTAAAGATGTAAGGCAAGACAACCACACGATACCTATTATCGTCTTAACCGCATTTACAGATACCGACTATTTACTGCGTGCTGCCAATTTGCAAATTGATGGCTACATCACAAAGCCACTAACATTCGACAAGCTTGGTGCTGCTTTAGAGTCTGCTGCAAAAAAACTATCTCATAAACATGAGGCGTTTAAACTTTCTCATTTTATTAATTATAGCTCTGCAACCAAACAGTTAATCGTTGATAATGAGCCTGTATCGCTAGGGAAAAAGGAACGATTATTATTAGAGTTATTTATCGATAATGCTTCGCAAGTTGTTTCCAAAGAAATGATTGGAAATACGCTGTGGCCATCCATTGATGTCAGTGACTCTGCGTTAAAAAACTTATTGAATGAGCTAAGAACAAAACTAAAATATAACGATATTATTATCAATCAACCCGCTCAAGGCTGGTTTATCAATACCCACGACGACAACTGAAATGCTCTTCTTCCGCCACGCATTTGTATTCTTATTATTAATAGCCTTTTCACATACATCACTCGCATTAGAGACATCAGTAACACTACAGTTACAGTGGAAACATCAGTTCCAATTTGCAGGTTATTACGCTGCTAAAGAACAAGGACTCTATAAGAAGGCAGGACTTAATGTAACGATTCTTGAAGGCTTAAATCCTGCTCATGATGAAATAGCGTCAGGACAGGTCAATTTTGGTATTTCAAGCTCTGGACTCATTAGTGAAATAGCCAAAAAAAAGCCTTTAATTGCATTAGCAGCCATAAACCAAGTCAATCAATATATATGGCTAGTTCGGGCTGACTCAGGTATTTTCACTGCCAAAGACTTCATCGGAAAAACAGTCACACATCAAAAAGCGAATGACTCGTTAACGGCTATGTTTATTCAAGAAGGAATTGCATTAGAGCACCTTAATATCACACCTCCATCCAATAATATTAATAAACTAATCAATGGTGAGGTTGATGCATTAACAGCTTACGCTTCAAATGAACCTTTTCTAATGATTGATCGAGGCATTGATTACCGAATCATATCCCCCGAACAATATGGCATCGACTTTTATGGTGATGTTTTACTGACCTCTCAGAAAATGGTCAATGATCATCCCGATACAGTGTCAGCTTTCCGTGAAGCAAGTTTAGATGGGTGGAAATATGCGATAGAACACCAAGAAGAAATAGTTGATCTTATTCTAGATAAATACAATTCTCAAAACAAATCTCGTGAACACTTATTATTTGAAGCTCGTGCCATAGCTGAATCAACGCTATATCCTATCGTTGAATTAGGCCACATGAACGAAGGTCGCTGGCAGCATATTGCAAAAACATATCAAAACATTGGCGTTATCGATTCTGATATCAATATTAGTCGTTTTCTTTATCGTAGTTATTTAGAGCCAGACTATAACAACTTTTACATCGGTCTATTCATTGCATTATTGCTTATCGTCATCATCAGCATGGTCGCAATTCGCTTTGTGAAGCTATCAGCAGAGCTTGACCGCCTACTTTATTTAAAGAATCAATATGCCAACATTGGTGAATCTATTAGTAATATTACTCACCAGTGGAAGCAGCCTTTGAATGAATTGGGCATTCAACTAATGTTAATTGAATCCGAATTGGAAAACACACCACCTAATCACGCTTCAATAAGAAACTTTAACCAAAAAAGTCACCATATACTGCAATTTATGGCTGATACGGTTGATTTGTTTCGTTTTTTTCTGCGTACAAACAATGACATCATTCTGTTCAGTCCTGCCGATGTTATTACTTCAACAAGCCGGTTATTGTCGGACAACTTACGCCTCAATAAAATTCAATTAGATCACACCATCTCCAACACAAAAATGGTAAAGGGCAATAATATTGAGTTTGCTCATGTTGTTTTAAGCATATTAGTTAATGCTCGCGATATTCTCATCGAAAGAAATATAACTGATCCAAAGATCGCTATTACACTTTCATCTGATGATGATTTTATCAAGCTAACTATTACTGATAATGGTGGAGGAATAGCGGTACAGCCGATCTCCTCTGTTTTCAAACTCGGCTTTAGTCAAAAAACATCAGGAAAATCAGGCGTAGGACTATACATCGCCAAGAAAATTATAGAAAAAAAGATGAAAGGAAAATTACGTGTCCGAAATCAGGGGCTTGGTGCATCTTTCACGATTCTCATTCCATTTGTTGACGCTGCTTAATTTCTAAAACAGTTCGATATCATCCTCGTTATCAGCATGCTGAACTTGCTGAAGAATTTCTTCAATCGACATCCCTTGCATCATTTTTTCAAACATATCGTGTTCTGCTGGCATCGTATATTTTGACTTAATCTTTTCTTGTAAGATTGACCACTCAATAGGATTGTATAAGCGAGCATTATCACCAACAAGATCGACTAAGCTCGCTAGTGAATGTGAAACATGGCTCAATCTCTGTGTTAACTTATCATAAAATTGAAAAGCCATAATGGCATGTTGCATTTCTGCTGCAACTGCATCGCATTGCTCAACAATTTGTTTAGATTCAACATCATCTTTGTCTTGTGCTAACTTTTCAACAACCTGAATTCTTGCAGCCATTGTTGTGAATGCATCTGTTAATGTATCAACAGAGTCATCACCTTCTTTCATCGACATCTCTATTTGAGCAACCGCCAAATTCATCATTCGAACGGTCTCACGTACTTGGCTCCAGTCTAAATCAGGATTCTGTGCAGTTGAAATTGTCATTTCTAGTCCAATTATTCTAAGTTTAATTTTTTAAGTTTATAGCGAAGCGCTCGAAAAGTAATGCCAAGTTTCTTAGCTGCCGCCGTTTTGTTCCACCGTGTAGCTTCCAGTGCTTGTGTGATTAATTGTCTCTCTTGCTCTTCAAGCCGTCCTTCTAGATCTGCAGTTTCACTTTGCGATACAGCTTCTGAGCTTACACCTTCATTACGTTCTAATGACGGTTCTGTTTCTTTCTCATTAGTTGATGAAGCTACATTGTCTGGCAGCATTAGATCACCACTAGAGATAACACTATTATCCGCCCATGTTAATGCGCGTTCAATTATATTCTCTAATTCACGTACATTACCTGGAAAGCTATATTTTTGAAGTGCGTCGAGTGCATCTTGGCTTAATTTAGCTTCATCTTGTCCATTTTTTTGAAGTAATTTAGACAATATGTTTTCTGCAAGCAAGCTGACATCTGCCAACCTTTTACGCAAAGGAGGAACACCAATTTCAATAACATTCAGGCGATAAAATAGATCTTCACGAAACGTCCCTTGCCTGACACAGTCAGCAAGATTTTTATGTGTTGCAGATAAAACTCTTACATCGACGCCTAACTCTTCATTTCCACCTACAGGTCGTATTGACTTTTCTTGAATCGCACGGAGTAATTTAACTTGCATCATTAATGGTAAATCTGCAACTTCATCAAGGAATAAGGTCCCGCCCTGTGCAGCTTCGAACAGGCCAACTTTATCTGAAATAGCGCCTGTGAAAGAACCTTTTTTATGTCCAAAGAATTCACTTTCAACCAATTCATTTGGAATTGCACCACAGTTAACCGGCACAAAGTTTCTATCTACTCTGCCACCTAACTCATGAATTAGGCGAGCAACTAATTCTTTACCCGTGCCTGATTCACCACTGATATAAACAGGCGCCTGGCTGCGAGCTAATTTAGAAATTTTTCCTCGCAATGCTCTGATAACATCAGTTTCACCTAATAAGATCTGACGAGAGCGACGTTCTTTTCTCTGTGGCTTATCATCGGTTGAGGATGATAATTTAAGTGCTGTAGCAACTAAGTCTCTTAAAACTCTAATTTTGAGCGGTTTAGATACAAAATCAAACGCACCTAATTTTAATGCCTGCACTGCTAAGTCTACACTTCCATGAGCGGTAATGACTGCAACAGGTAAGTCAGGATAATCTTGCTGTAATACTTTAACAAAATCCAAACCATTTCCATCAGGTAAGCGCATATCGGTTAAGCATAAATCAAAATGATGTTGCTTTAATGCCTGTTCAGCTTGTTCAAGGTTCTCTGCCGTTACACAATCAATTGACATGCCCGATAGGGTCATCGTGAGAAGTTCAAGAATATCGGGTTCATCATCAATAATTAGGGCGGATGGGTTCATTGTAGAACCTCCTGCTTCTCGACAGGAAAACTCACTCTAAATGAGTGACCAGAGCTGTCTGATATATAGCTCAAATGTGCTCCATTTGCCTGACAAAGTTCACGTGCTAAATACAAGCCCAAGCCTGTTCCACCTTGCCGATCTGAATTGAAGGGTTCAAATAAATTTTCGTGCATTTCATCTGACACTCCTGCTCCATTATCAATTACATCAATAATAACTTCATTATCCTGACTAAACAGCTTCACTTCAACACGAGGAGAGTTACTCTGTGGTGCTGAGTACTGCCAAGCATTTTCAAGTAAATTCCACATAACTTGATGCAATTGCTCTGGATCCATGCTTACCTTTGCCAATGAGGCAGAGACACGTAACCCAAGAGCACCCTTTGGGACGTGCTTAATTTCACAAAACTCATTGATGAACTTTTCCAACCAAAGCGCTAGAATTACCACCGTAGGTTCAACTTTTTTCCGTCGACTCATCTCCAAAATTGTTTCAATAATGCCATTAACTCTCGCACTATGTCGTTGAATGATATCAGTGAGTTTTGTGCTTGTTTCATCGCTATGAGTTTCTGCTAACAACTCACTGGCATGACTAATCGCACCTAATGGGTTCCGTATTTCATGAGCGATACTCGCTGTTAACCGGCCTAATGATGCGAGTTTTAACTGTTGTGCCTGCTGGGCAAGCTCAGAAGTATTATCAAGGTAGATCAATGTTTCACCCGTATTTAATGCTGTAATTCTGGCTAATACTTCTGGTAAGTCTTTGCGTGGTCGAAAAGGTTCGAACCGCATGGTCTCACCTTGCTTCCAGCGAGATACTTGCTCAACTAGTTGTGTAGAGAATGTCTTCAAACCATAGTTAGCTTGTACATGAGTCAAACCCAATAGTTTGCGTGCAGATTGATTACTTTGCGTGACCCTTCCTCTAACATCAACAACCAAGATCCCTGTCTGCATACTACTTATAATATGCTCATTCAGAACAGCAAGGTTTGTTACATCCTGAGCGCGCTGTGCAGCAATGTTCTGTGACGTCGTTAATCGCCGGAAAAGAATCTGGGCTAATAGTGCTGTAGCGAAAAATGTAGCACCCAACATACCTGCATGGCTATATTTTGTAACGTCATCGCCCAAGAACTGAGAATAACTCACTTGTAATAGCACGGACAATGTTGCTATTGAAGCAATAAAAGCAGATTGTCGCCCTGGTATCAAAGCGCCACCGGCAACGACGACTACCACTAGCAATAATCCAAGACCTGTTTGCAAACCACCACTGTTATTTATAATCAGTGTAATAAAAACTATATCTAGCACCAATTGTATTCTGGTATTACTCTCAAATCGTCCCGTTTTATTAAAACTAAAGACAACAAATATAATTGCTAAAAATAAATATAGTCCACTGACATTTCTATAAATGTCTGGGTCATAACTACCTAAAAATTCTGGGGGAAGTTTAAAATAAAATGCAGCAAACAGTAATGTCGCCAAAAATAAGCGATAAATTGAAAATACTGCAAGCTCGCGCCATGCAGCTTTAGAAGAGCTCGGAGCTACGCCAAAGTTAAACAACTTCATTTGGATGGTTTATCTGCCTCTAGATGCTCTTGTGAGCAGTAGTAGCTTTGCCCTTCTTGAATAGCTTCTTGCTTAGGGATATGTAAACCACAATGCTGACATTGCTCCATCTTTTCCGATGAGGAAATAGATGATGAAGGGCGAGCCTTCCGTAATAAATTACCAATAATCAAATAAAGTAAAAGACCAATGGCAATTAAAAGCAGTATTCGCATTTTCTAACCTCGTCACAAATATAATGGAATATTAAAGGATACCCTTTTATCTTCATTCTGTCGCTATTGAAATCGATACTAAACTATAGGATTTGCTATTGAAATTCACTTAGTAATATCAAGAGTGGCCTTTGTTTCTAGAAATGGTTTTGCTCATGTTAAATAACATCACATAGTGCATCAGCCATTTACGGCATACATAAAAAAGGGCAGCCTATTTAGGCTACCCTTTTTTTACATCGTCTTATTTTTAAGTAGACTATTTTTTCTGACGAGATGCACTTTTACGTTCATGCTCTAACAATAAACGTTTACGAACGCGTAATGATTCAGGTGTTACTTCTAGTAACTCATCATCACCAATAAATTCTAATGCTTGCTCTAAACTCATTCGAATCGGTGGTGTTAAGTTAATTGCTTCATCGGTACCCGATGCACGTACGTTTGTTAATTGCTTACCTTTTAGAGGGTTTACAACTAAGTCATTATCGCGTGAGTGAATACCAATAACCATGCCTTCATAAACCGCATCATTATGACCAATAAACATGCGACCACGTTCTTGCAAACTAAAGATTGAGAAAGCAACGGCTTTACCTAAGCCATTTGCAATCATTACACCATTGCTACGCTCACCAAACTTACCTGGTTTAACAGGTGCATAATGGTCAAATACACTAAAGATCAAACCTGTACCTTGAGTTGCCGTTAAGAACTCTGTACGGAAACCAATTAATCCACGAGAAGGAATGATAAAGTCTAAACGAACGCGACCTTTACCATCTGGCGACATATCTTGTAATTGTGCACCACGTTCACCTAATTTTTCCATGATTGAACCTTGATGCTCAGCTTCAACATCAGCCGTTACTGCTTCATAAGGTTCTTCTTTAACACCATCAACATCACGAATGATAACTTCAGGACGTGATACGCCCATTTCGAAACCTTCACGACGCATGTTTTCAATCAATACTGATAAATGTAATTCACCACGACCTGATACACGGAATTTATCCGGATCCGTTGGTACTTGTTCAACTCGCAAAGCAACGTTATGAATTAACTCACGATCTAAACGCTCTTTAATCTGGCGCGTTGTAACAAACTTACCTTCTTGACCAGCCATTGGTGAATTATTCACTTGGAAAGTCATTGTTACTGTTGGTTCATCTACTGATAAAGGTGGCAATGCTTCGACTTCTGTTGGATCACATAACGTGTCAGAAATATTAAGTGGGTCTAAGCCAGTAAATGCAACAATATCACCCGCTTGAGCCTCTTCAACTTCTTCACGTTTTAAGCCCATAAAGCCCATAACTGTCAAGATGCGACCATTACGTTTTTTACCTTCTGTATCAATAATAGTAACAGGTGTATTTGTTTTGACTTTACCACGTTCAATTCGGCCAACACCAATAACACCCACATAACTGTTGTAGTCTAGTGAAGATACTTGCATACGGAACGGACCATCTGTGTCCACATCTGGCGCTGATACTTTATCCACAACCATTTCAAATAATGGCGTCATATCACCGTCACGAACCGTGTCTTCTAATCCAGCGAAACCATTCAAACCAGATGCATACATAACATCAAAGTCTAATTGTTCATCTGTTGCATCTAGGTTGGCAAACAAATCAAATGTTTGATCAAGTACCCATGATGGACGAGCACTTGGCTTATCAATTTTGTTAATAACAACGATTGGTTTCAAACCTAATGCCAACGCTTTTTGTGTTACAAAACGAGTTTGGGGCATTGGGCCTTCTGCTGAATCAACTAATAGCAATACAGAGTCAACCATTGATAATACACGCTCAACCTCACCACCGAAATCGGCATGTCCAGGTGTGTCTACAATGTTAATGTGATAACCATTCCACTTAACAGCTGTATTTTTAGAAAGGATTGTTATACCACGTTCTTTTTCAAGATCGTTCGAATCCATTACACGTTCTTGCAGTTCTTCATGATCACTAAATGTGCCAGATTGACGTAATAATTCATCAACCAAGGTTGTTTTACCATGATCGACGTGAGCAATAATTGCGATATTGCGTAATTTTCTAGTAGTAATTGTCATTATGTATTAAGTTCTGTATGTGAATGCTGTTGGCATATAAAAATGTAAAGGAAGATTATTTTTTTAATTCATCCGTCAAGTGTGGTTTGATGCTTTCTAAAATTTGTTTTTGGATCCGTAAGTTACCGACAACGAGATTGCCACTATTGTAGTAGTCATCATTACCTGTAAAGTCAGTGACAACACCACCGGCTTCTTCAATAAGCAATGCGCCTGCTGCCAAGTCCCATTTTTCTAGACCAATTTCCCAGTAACCGTCTAATCGACCTGCAGCAACATAAGCAAGATCAAGTGCCGCCGATCCTGTTCTACGAATATCTGCAACTTGGGGAAATACAGCATTAAAAGTCGCCATATAAGGTGTTAAATGCTGTGGGTACTTAAATGGAAAGCCCGTTGCTAATAATGCACCTGATAGCTCTTTACGTTTAGTAACACGTAAACGTCGATCATTAAGTTTGGCACCATCGCCACGACTTGCTGAAAAGAGTTCATCACGCAAAGGATCATAGATTACTGCATGGTCGATACGGCCACGCACCATAATGGCAATAGATACACAGTAATGTGGAAACCCATGTAAAAAGTTCTTCGTACCATCGAGAGGGTCTATAACCCATACAGTTTCATTATCACCTTGCAGGCCTGATTCTTCAGCCAAAATAGCATGGTCAGGATATGCTTTTTGAATCGCAGTAATAACTTCTTGTTCAGCTAAACGGTCAACATCCGTTACAAAATCATTTAAACCTTTTGTAGTAACTTCTAGGTGATCAACATGTTGCAGTGATCGAATAATAAGGTTTCCCGCATTACGGGCTGCCCGAATGGCAATATTCAGCATAGGATGCATAGACTAATTTTTTCCAGAGCAAATAAATCGGTTCTATCAAACCGAAATTAATGTGACACTTTTCAGTCACACAGTAATAATTAATACACAATTATACCAAAGAAACAGACTATTTATAAGCTTATGTTCATCGACGTTGGACAGCTTTATTAATTCCTGATAGCCTCACACTGTATATTGCCTTTAGCAATGTCGCTACACCCACGAATTCTATTCAAAAATACGGAGAGTAAAATGAAATCTTTAACTAAATTAGGTGCGGTTATCCTTCCTTTAGCTTTATTAACTGCATGTGCTAACACTGCAGAAATGGACGCTTTAAAAGCATCTGTTGAAGCGGCACAATCATCTGCTGATTCTGCATTAGTAGCTGCACGCAATGCTCAAAGCACTGCTGATACTGCAACACGTACAGCAAACGATGCTGAAACTGCAGCTCGTAACGCACAAGGTTCAGCTGATTCAGCACAAAGCTCAGTTGACGAATGTTGCGCAAAAATCGATCGTATGTTTGAAAAAGCAATGAGCAAATAAGCTTTATTGTTTTCATAAAAAAACCGGGATAACTTCCCGGTTTTTTTATGCCTAAAATAAATAGGTAAGCTTCAACGCATACCCATTAACTACAATGCATCCCCAGCTAACAATACTGTCCAGACTGAAACATTCGTTAATTGGCTCAGCTCTAGCGCCTTACTATCAGCTTCTTCCTGACTATTAAAAGGTCCTATTAACAACTCTCCTTCCGCAGCTCCTTGCATAGGCCAAAAAGAATCATTTAAATTTAAACTTGTAGATGCTTGGTGTAATTTCGTTTTTGCATCTAAAGTCAGTCCTGCATGAATGAACCAAACATCATCGATGACTTTTATTTCCGTTTCATTGACCTGTTTAACGATACCTTGATGCTTTCGTACCAGTTCCTCGGCAAATGGCCAGTGCTCATCAGCTAATATTTCATCTTGTGCTTTCAAAATAGCTGACACCATTGGGGTCATATTATTACCCACCCGCACGTCTATATCATCCTGAGTTTTATGTGCCTCTAAATGAAGAATGCCGCCGTCAACTGCTGCTTTATAGGGTTGATACAATATTTCTACCGGTGTATTGACTGCAACAATTCCGAATAAATGTTCAATATCTTCAGGAAATAAACGTATACAACCATGACTAACTCGCATCCCTACGCCAAAAGGTCGGTTTGTACCGTGTAATAAATAACCCGGCATTGATAATCGCATGGCAAAGGCACCTAAAGGATTATCTGGTCCAGCTGGGACAACCTTAGGTAGTGGGTCGCCTTTTTCTAGGTGTTCAGCATGTATTGAAGCTGGCGGTGTCCATGTGGGATCTTTCTTCTTCTGTGTAATTCGTGTTTTACCTAAGGGTGTTGTCCAACCTTCTCGCCCAACACCTATGGGATGGGTAATAACTTGCTGAAGTTGGCCTTTTGTCTTTGGAGGGTAATAATACAGCCTCATCTCAGCTAGATTGATTACAATTCCCTTATGAGGTGCATCAGGTAATATAAAACGATTTGGTACTAATACAGGCTTATTAGCCCCTGGTAGCCACGGGTCTATACTTGGATTGGCTGTCACTATCTCGTTATAACCAATATCAAAACGACGAGCAATATCTAATAATGTATCTTCGTCGTGACTAAAGACAATTAAGTTATGACCAACAACACGTGTTTCTTCATTGGCCAGATTGAATGTGGTCGCATTTACAGGCAAAAGGGCCAGTCCTAAAACCAGGCTAGTAAGCAGTCTGAACATGAAAATTCTCAGTCAATTTTAATATTTAACCGTATTGTACATGGATTCTTTTTCATTAACTCTACAACGAGTCACTGTAATTCTTTAAATTCACTTTGCCATCATTCCCTTGCTAGCGTAATCTACCCACATGAAAAAATATTACTTACCATTATTACTTGCTCTCATATCAACATCAGGCTGTTCTTACTTCGCTAGGGATGAAGTGGTTGCCCAAGAAAACTGGACTGTTGAGCGTGTTTACTCTGAAGCAAAAGCAGCACTAAATGTCGAAGATTATACCGTCGCATTGCAATATTATTCACAACTAGAGGCCCGCTTTCCTTTCGGTGAATATGCACAGCAAGCCTTGTTAGAGTCTGCCTATGCATACTATAAAACAGATGAGCCAGAGCAAGCATTAGCAACGCTTGATCGCTTTATGCGAGTTTACCCTTTAAATCAAAGTATGGATTATGCGATTTACTTACGAGGCTTAGTTAACTTCACTCGTGATATTGGCTTATTCGAGAAATATATTCCTCGTGATGAATCTCAACGCGATCCTGGTTCAGCTCGCTTTGCACTAAAAGATTTTACAATATTAGTAAACCGCTATCCTAAAAGTAACTACAGTGAAGACGCAGCCCAACGTATCGTTTATTTGCGTAATCGCTTAGCACAACATGAAGTCAATGTAGCGCATTATTATATGCGCCGCGGTTCTTATATTGCAGCAGCAAATCGTGGTAAATATGTAATTGAGAATTACCCGCGTACACCTGCAATGCCTGAAGCATTACTGATGATGGCCAAAGCTTATAAAGTGCTTGGTTTAAATGAACTATCTGAAGATGCGTTACGGGTATTAACGCTTAACTATCCTGGCCACCCAGGGGTAGCAGCAGTACATCAAACAGAAATCAAATAAGCTTAGCAGCTTCATCAGCTGCTAAGCTTGCTTTTTTCTATACGGCTGCTTCGCCTTCTTCACCAGTACGAATTCGAATGACTTGCTCTACCGGTGTAACAAATATTTTGCCATCACCGATTCGACCTGTATGAGCAGCCTTGATGATAGCTTCAACACATGAGTCAATTTGCTCATCAGCCAATACAATCTCTAACTTAATTTTCGGTAAGAAATCAACAACATACTCAGCACCACGATACAGTTCCGTATGTCCTTTTTGACGACCAAACCCCTTCACTTCTGATACGGTTAATCCTGTTACACCAATATCTGATAAGGCTTCACGAACGTCATCTAGTTTAAAAGGTTTAATTATTGCTTCGATCTTTTTCATCGTTGTTTCCTACTCTATTTTTGAATTTACAGAATAACCCGATGTTATCGGATAACGTCGGTCTCGTCCAAATGCTCGGTTAGTGATCCGAATACCTGGTGGAGCTTGACGTCTCTTGTATTCGTTACGATCTACCATTTTTATCACTCTTGCAACCATATCAGCATCACTGCCTGCAGCAACAAGATCCTCAAAACACCAATCCTCTGCAATATAACGTTCTAGGACCTGATCTAGAATCTCATAAGGGGGAAGGCTATCTTGATCAAGCTGGTCTGGTGCTAATTCCGCGGAAGGAGGCCGCGTAATAATTCGTTCAGGGATCACTCTCGATAGGCTGTTTCTATAATTAGATAGACTATAGACAAGTGTTTTATAAACATCTTTTAATGGTGAATAACCACCAGCCATATCCCCATATAGTGTCGAATAACCAACAGCCATTTCACTCTTATTACCCGTTGATAACACCATAGCACCTGTTTTATTCGATAGTGCCATTAATAATGTGCCACGGACACGCGCTTGAATATTTTCTTCAGTCGTATCGACTGCTTTACCTTCAAACTGTTCAGATAAACTCTCTAGAAACTTCTCAAACAGAGAGTCGATAGCAATGACACTATGATTAACATTGAGTCCCGCCGCCATTTCATCAGCATCATCAAGGCTCATTTGTGCTGTATATTGAGATGGCATCATTACCGTACAAACTCGATCAGAACCAATTGCATCAACTGCTAAGGCTAGCGTTAGTGCTGAATCGATCCCCCCCGACAGTCCAATAACAACGGAGGAGAATTTATTTTTTTCAACATAATCACGCAACCCCATAACGAGTGCCTGATAAGTCATGGACATTTCTGTTTCTTTTTCTGCTTTATCCCCGAGAGCTATAATTTGTTGCTTAGCATTACGACTTAACGTAACAGGGAACAAACTTTCTTGCCAAGCTGGTGCCCGAACAACTTTTTTACCTTCTGCTGATAATACAAATGAGCATCCATCAAAGACAAGCTCGTCTTGTCCTCCCACTTGATTAACATACACAATAGCTAAACCGGTTTCTAAAGCACGCTGTTTAACTTCTGCTTCACGTAACTGCCACTTCCCTTGTCTAAACGGTGAAGCATTCAGGTTTAGAATAATTTCTGCACCTGCATCGGCAGCATATGATGTAGGCTCTACGAACCAAATATCTTCACAAATTGTGATACCAAATTTGATGCCCTTGTATTCAATCACACAAGGAGAATGTCCTTCAATGAAGTATCGCTTTTCATCAAATACACTGTAATTAGGTAAATGTTGTTTGTAATATGTGCCTAAACATTCACCATCAGCAATCAATGATGCGGCATTGTAAAGTTCCTCACGAGCAATACCTGCAGAATGCCCCACAAGAACAGCTATATTTTTAAGCTTCTTTTTTAACTTACGTAAACCTTTATCAACACGTTTCTGTAAGCCAGGCCTAAGCAGCAAGTCTTCAGGAGGATAGCCCGTCAATGTTAATTCTGGAAACACTACCAAGTCAGCATTCAATGTATCTCTTGCCTCATTAGCAGCTTTTATAATTTTCTTAACATTGCCTGCAATATCACCAACGACAGGGTTGATTTGCCCCATAACTAAACAGAAGTCCGTAGACATTTATTACTGTTCCAAAGCTTCTAGCATGCGGTCACCCATTTCAGCAGGTGATCTAGCAATATGAACACCAGCACTTTCTAAGGCTGCAAGTTTAGCTTCAGCCGTGCCTTGTCCACCACTGATAATGGCACCGGCATGTCCCATACGTTTCCCTTCAGGTGCAGTTAACCCTGCAATATAGGCTACAACAGGTTTAGTAACATGCTGACGAATATAGTCCGCAGCATCTTCTTCGGCCTGACCACCAATTTCACCGACCATGACAATCCCCTCAGTTTGGGGATCTGCTTCAAATAGTGCTAGACACTCAATGAAATTCATACCGTGAATAGGATCCCCACCGATACCAACACAACTACTTTGTCCTAAACCATTTTGTGTTGTTTGATGTACCGCTTCGTAGGTCAGCGTTCCTGAACGTGACACAATACCAATTTTCCCTGGCAAGTGTATTGAGCCTGGCATAATGCCTATTTTGCATTCACCTGGTGTAATTAAACCAGGGCAGTTTGGACCAATCAACGTTGCATCTGAACTCTTCAAAGCATGTTTGACTCGCAACATATCTTGAACGGGAATACCTTCTGTAATACACGCAATAATCTTAAGTCCTGCATCTGCAGCTTCTAAAATAGCATCTGCGGCAAAGGCAGCAGGGACATAAATCATTGTTGCATTTGCACCCGTGGCTTCAACCGCTTCAGATACGGTATTAAACACAGGTCGGTCGAGATGAGTTTGACCGCCTTTTCCAGGTGTAACACCACCTACAAACTGTGTGCCATATTCAATCGCTTGCTGTGAATGAAATGTACCCTGCTTTCCCGTAAAACCTTGGCAAATAACGCGGGTATCTTTGTTAATTAAAATACTCATGCCGAGATCTCCTGAGCTGATGATACTGCTTGTCGTGCTGCATCCGTTAAATCTTGTGCAACGCGAATATTCATCCCACTTTGCTCTACCAACATGCGTCCTTGTTCTGCATTAGTACCTTCAAGGCGGACAATGACGGGTAACGATAGGCCCACATCTTTGGCTGCTTGAATTATCCCTTCAGCAATTAAATCACAGCGTACGATGCCGCCAAAAATATTAACTAAAATTGATTTCACTTTTTTATCCGATAAGATCAACTTGAATGCTTCAGCAACACGATCAGACGTTGTACCACCCCCAACATCAAGGAAGTTAGCAGGTTGGCCGCCTTCTTTTTGAATTAAGTCCATTGTTGCCATTGCCAAACCGGCACCATTAACCATGCATGCAACTTCACCATCAAGTGAGATGTAGTTCAAACCAAATTGCTGTGCAACAACTTCTGCCTCATCTTCTTGTGTTGGGTCAAATAGCGATGCTATTTCAGAATGTCTAAACAAGGCATTGTCATCTATGTTCAGTTTTGCATCTACGGCAAGTAATTCATTGCTTCCTGTGACGACCAATGGGTTAATTTCAACCAAACTAACATCATTTTCAGTAAACAGACGATATAAGCCCTGCATGACAGTTTGTAGCTGTTTAAACGCATTCGCTTTTAGGCCAAGAAAAAACCCTGCTCGGCGACATTGATAAGATTGTAGTCCCACAACAGGATCAACAAATAAATTCAAAATAGCATCGGGCGTCTCTTCTGCCACGGCTTCAATGTCCATGCCACCTTGAGCAGAAATCATAAACACAACACGTTGTGTAACGCGATCTACCAAAACTGCAATATAAAGCTCACGATCGATATCGGAAGGCTGTTCCACTAATATTTGGTTTACAGGTAGTCCCTCAGATGTTGTTTGATGGGTAACAAGTTGCCGCCCCAACATATCGTAGGCAGCATCAGTGACACCATCCAGAGTATCAACCACTTTCACACCGCCTGCTTTACCTCGACCACCAGCATGAACTTGTGCTTTAACGACCCAACGTTCTCCACCAAGTTGTTCTGCAGCTTGACGTGCTTGAGACCCACTCGTTACGGCTTGGCCTTGCGGCGTTGCAATCCCATAGCGGGTAAATAATTGTTTAGCCTGAAATTCATGCAGGTTCATTTAAGGGTGCCTTCATTATCATTTGTTTACGACAGTCAGTATTCTGTCATTTCTAACCGCATATTCTCTCGCAATAGAGCAATAATTACCATTACTACATTATGATCTATCCCTAGCATGGTATAGTTCTGCGCAATATCGTAGACATTTGAGAACAGTCATGATCCCGCTTTATCCAGAAATCGAACCTTATGCCACTCACAATATTGAGATGGAACCTCTCGCCAATGGCTTGCACCATCAAGTCTATGTCGAGGAATGTGGTAATCCAGATGGGATCCCAATTATATTTCTGCATGGTGGTCCAGGTTCAGGATGCCGCCCACAGCATCGTTGTTACTTTAATCCCGATATTTATCGCATTATTTTGTTTGATCAACGTGGCTGCGGCCGCTCTAAGCCTCACGGTGAATTAGAAAATAATACGACGTCCTACCTGATTAGCGATATGGAAACGATTCGCCAACAACTCAGCATTGATAACTGGGTTATTTTTGGTGGTTCTTGGGGGGCGACATTAGGATTATGTTATGCCCAACAATATCCGAATAAGGTATTAGCTATGATTCTTCGAGGCATATTTCTTGGTCGACAGCAAGATATCGATTGGGTTTACTCTCAAGGCGGCGCATCGAAACTATTCCCAGATGCTTGGCAAAATTTGGTTAAACACTTACCACTTTCAGATCAAACGCACCCCCTACAGGCTTATTATCAACAACTGACTCATAGCGATGAAATTCATCAAATGGCTGCAGCAAAGACATTACAAGCTTGGGAGTCAACCATTGTTACCTTACGTGACCATGAATATCAGCATGATCATTCGCAAGAAAGCGGACCTTTAGCTCATTCTCGCATCCAGCTTCACTTTGCATTAAATGAATGCTTTATTTCTGAATCTGCAATTCTAGACAACATTGATGCCATTAGAGATATCCCAACCATTATGATTCATGGTCGTTACGATATTGTTTGCCCCATTCAGCAAACATGGGAGCTGCATAACGCTTGGCCTGAAACAGAACTAAATATTATTCCAATGGCTGGACATGCTGCTGGAGAACCTGCATTAGTTGACGCGCTCATTACAGCAACGCGTAAAATAGCCAAGCAACTCCAAACTCATTTCAATCAACCTTCAGCATGATCGCACTACTTCAACGTGTTCAGTTTGCAAGTGTTAATGTTGATAATCAACAAATTGCACGTATTGATAAAGGCCTTCTCGTTTTTCTTGGCATCGAACGAGGTGACACACAAGAACAAGCTGACAAATTGCTCTCCAAGCTTTTGGCGTATCGTATCTTTGCAGATGAAAATGATAAAATGAACTTATCTCTGCTCGATGTTAATGGCGGACTTCTACTTGTTCCACAATTTACGCTTGCAGCAACGACTTCAAAAGGCTTACGACCAAGCTTCACTTCAGCTGCACATCCAGCTGAAGGTGAAGTGTTATTTGATTATTTTTGCAAACAAGCAAAAAACACACATAGCCTTGTCGAAACAGGACAGTTTGGTGCAGATATGCAAGTATCTCTTACCAATGATGGTCCCGTTACTTTTTGGCTACAAACTCAAGCAAATATATAAATTTTAGGCAACCTATATGCGAATCTTACGTAACTTTTTAATTGGTCTTATTTTAACGATTGCTGCTATTGCAGCACTAATGCTCATTCCTTCAAAACAAGCGATAGCTCCAATGCCATGGGAGGTTGTCGTTATGCCTGATGGAAATAGTAAGGTATTTGGTATTCATCTCGGTACAACAAGTTACCGCCAAGCACAGGAACTATTTCATGAATACGGTAAAGTCGCTATATTTACTCAAGAGGCAAAGTCGCCCTCTGTCGAAGCCTATTTTAATAGCATTAACCTAGGCGGCCTATCTGCAAAACTAGTTCTCAATTTAGACGTCGCAACAAGCCATATTGAAGGTATGGCCTCTAGAGCAATGGAGTCGAGGCTGCAACCTAGTGGCGCCCACCGCTATGAATTAAACAATGATGATAATGCCAGTCTAATAAATGCACCTATTACGGCCATTACCTATATTCCTTCAGTAAGATTAGATGCCGACATGATTCGTTACCGGTTTGGCGATGCAAGCACTATCGAATCAGATAGCGATAATCCAGCTGCAAAAATCTGGCTTTATGATGAACTAGGCTTATCTATCAGAGTCACTGAGGGTGAAAAAACAATTCTTGTCTATCAATTACACTGAGTACTACTCACTAATCAGCGGTTTGATATTGGCCTGTTCAACAAAGTCACGAAATGATTCAAAACCTAAAGGTTTGCTGAAGTAATAACCTTGTACTTTTTCGCAACCATGAGTTTGTAAGAAGTCTAATTGTTCTTTGGTTTCTACACCTTCGGCAACTACTTTTAAGTTTAGTCTGCGAGACATTGCCAAAATGGCATCTACAATTGCCGCATCATCAGCATCTATAGTCACATCCCTCACAAACGATCTATCTATTTTTAGTACATTAAGTGGAAACTGTTTTAAATACGACAATGATGAATAACCTGTTCCGAAATCATCAATGGCTAAGGTAATGCCTAAGTCACTTAATTCATTTAAGGTCGTTATCGCTAATTTCTTATCATCCATCAACACTGTTTCGGTAATTTCTAACTCTAAGTTCTTTGCTTTCATACCTGTTTCAAGCAATAAATCTCTAACGAAAGCTGATAATTGCCCACCTTGAAATTGACGTCCGGATAAGTTGACGGCTATTTGGAAGTCAGGTTCCAGCTTATCTTGTAGAGAAAGGTATGCTTGCACAGCTTGCCTTAACACAACACACCCCACTTCATTAATAAGCCCTGTATCTTCCAAAATAGGTACAAACTCTGCTGGAGAAACGTCTCCCCACAGCTCACTATTCCAACGTAATAGTGCTTCTGCCCCCGAAATAATGCCGGTTTCTAGGTTGATTTGTGGCTGAAAATGTAAATAAAATTCACTTTGTTCCACTGCTTTACGTAATGCGGTCTCCATTGTTAATCGTTGTGCAGCTTGAGCATTCATCTCGCTTGAATAGAACTGAAAATTATTTCGTCCATTATTTTTTGCATGATACATTGCCGCATCTGCATTTTTTAGCAATAAATCGGCAGCTCTACCATCTGCCGGATACAGGCTAATCCCAATACTAGGGCTCACATTGACCTCGGTATTTTCTAACATATAAGACTGAGAAATAGCCGTTAAAATCTTATCTGCCACTTTACCAACGTGCTGTGCAGAACGCACATCTTCTAAAATAATTGTAAATTCATCACCACCAAAGCGTGCAACGGTATCGCCTTCACGAACACATTCTTTCAATCGCTGAGCAACTTCACAGAGTAAAATATCCCCAGCTTTATGCCCCAGCGAATCATTGATATGTTTAAAGTGATCAATATCAAGAAAGAAGACAGCTAAGCGCGTGGAGCTTCGGTGAGACTGATGAATAGCATGTTCTAACCGGTCATTAAATACAGTTCGATTTGGTAGGGATGTTAATGGATCTAAACTCGCCAAGTTAAGTAACTTCTCATCTTTCTCTCGTTGAAGCGTTACATCCTCAAATAACCATATTGAACCATCTTGTGGCCGATCTGCTGAAATAGCTTTACTTGATAAGGAACACCAAAAGGCCTCACCATTCTTTCTGACTAATTGAACTTCGCCTTCAAAACTTTCCCCAGACCTGAGTATAGAATAAGCCTGTTCACCAATTTGTGAAAAAGCATCATCAGTTAAGTATAAAGATTGTGCAGATTGACCTTCAATATCCTCACGTTCATAGCCGAAGAGCTGCTCAAATTTCTGATTCACACGCTGTAAGGTTCGCTCTTTAATAAACGCAATCCCTACCATTGCATTTTCTAAAATAGTATCTAATTCTGAACTGGTTGTTTTAAGATTTTCTTCAGCTTGCTTCCAAGCTGTAATATCAGATATAACACATACCCATAAACCATCATTCACACTTGAAATAGAGTTCAACGATAACCACATCGAAAAAGGTTGATTGTTATAATCTAGCCCATCAAACTCTTGGCTAACTTTCAAATGTGACTCAATACTAGAAAGTGATGAGATTTTCTGCTCTTCAGTAAAGAATCGAGATAAATTCATCCCTACAATTGTATCTTTATTTGCCTTTAATACGCGTTCTGCAGCAGGGTTTGTTGATTGAATTTCACCTGATGATGTTAATGTCAAAATTGCTTCTGGCACACCATGTAAAATAGCAGTTATATGTTGTTCTCGAACTTGCAATGAGTCCTTCGCATCAGCTAAGTCACCAATCAATTTCTGGGTATTTCCAGCAAACACATTAAAATCGGTTGCCAAAACAGCAAACTCACTTTTCCCCTCTACAACATTAAGTCTCGTATCAAATTGTTCTGAAGATAAAGCATGCATTGCACTACGCAATTCAGATAAGGGGCTGTTTATTCGCCGTGAAATAGAGATGATGAATCGAATCATGCCCAGTGTAATGAAAATACTCAGAAGAAGAATAATCCACTGCGCTTGTTCCGCAACACGTACTGATTTACTCACGGTCTGCAAACTTTCACCACTCACCAAGGTAGAAAGCCCATTCAGTTTTTCAGTTATTATTTTTAGAATAGAAATAGAATGCTTCTGTCCTAACCTTAGTAATTTATTATTTTCTAATTGCTTAAGTCTCAAATGATAAATAGCTGAATCACCCTCAACAACAATACGCATTAACTCTAAAATGTCGCGCTCTAACACTTCAGTCATTGTAAGGAGAGCACGATCAAACTGTAACTTTCCTTTTAATTGATTAATATCAGATTCTAGTATTGATTCATGTTGACGAATGTCATTGTCGCGAAGGCTTAATAAAGTATCAGCACTCTCAGATTGCAATAGGTTTTGAGTTAGGTAACTGATATTAATGACACTTAATCTCACCGATTGACTCAGTTTTTGAATTGCATCTTGTTCACTAAAAATAATAGTCTCAACAAAAGCCTTATTACCTTCTTTTGCCTGAGATAATCGCCTTGCCCTTTTATTACGACTCACTCGAAGATTTATTCTGCCAGAAATACCTTCTACTTGATTTTGGATCTTTTGTTCCAAAAGCGCACCAGCATCTGTTAATTTTTTAAGTTGGTTTCGCAGCTCATGCTGACTACGAATTAGTTGCAACAACTGGCTATCGACATCCAAAAATCGTTGATAATTGTCTTGTAATGAATTAACAATTTGTCTTCCTACCGCATTATCATCTACTAACGATAACATTCGCTGCAGCTGTCGAGAGAACTCCTTTTCTAAGTTTTTTCTGGAAACAAGAATATTTACATCATCAAGTGAATTTGAGGCAATTATTTGCTTTTGCCGAGTAATGAATGAAAATGAAATCGCGCTTATTTGTCGACTTGCATCTTCCATTGGTAAAACATTATTGGTTAGGTTATTTTGTGATTCCGAAAAAAAATTATTGGTATAAATAGCAACAGATGCAATAACCAGAATAGCCAGAATTGTAGCGAACGACCACAACTGAAGTAAGCTTTTTATACTCCAACTTTTAAACATAACTATTCTCGTATTATTCATTTGAGTTTGTCTTTACATGAATAGTCGGCATCATTTGCCAATTATAATCTTCAGATGATTCTGAGTTTAGCTTTGTCAGCCACAAGGTATGTATTGCTTGATGTTCAGATTGATTAAAATCGATATCAATCCCCAATCCAATATCAATGCCATTTAACGATTCAATGCCATCAATAATACTTTCTTTCGTAATATCCCCATCCACATGAAGTAAGCCTTGATGAAAGATTTTTGCAAGAATAAAACCCTCAAAAGAAACGGTATTGGCCTTTGCTAATGGAGCATGTTTTTTTAATGCCGCGTGATACTCAGTAACAATTGGTAGTGAAGACATAATATTTGGCACCACTTGGGTGACAAATACATTATCAATATTCTTAGGCAGAGCCGCCTGTAATGAATGACTACCAACAAATGACACATTTAAAAACCAAATATCAGGCAGCTCTTGGCTTAATAGCTCAATAAATTTGGCAGATGGAGCATAGCCGCCGGCCATAATAACGGCTTTAGGACTTATCGGAGCATCTAAGAATTCAGCTACAGCATCTTCAACATTCAGAGTATTCCGAGTATAGCGCCCATGAACTAATGAACCTGCATCAGTAAAGCCATAACTGTGTAACGCATTGATTGCACCCTGATAAGCGGCATCACCATAGCCATCTCGTTGAGTAAAAAAACCTATTTCTTCAGACTCTATTCCTGATGACATAAGACCATTAATCATTTCAGCTGTTTCTTCAGCATAACTCGGGCGATAATTAATAATATATCGATTAGCGGGCTCAGGTCTTAATACACCACCACCTGAAAAAGCACCAAATAATAATGTCTTTGTTTCTTGTGCTATGGGTACTGTCACAATGGCGGTTGGCGTACCCACATTACCTAGCATAGCTAACACTTCATCATTATCAATCAACTGACGCATATTCTTAGCAGCACGCACTGGCTCATAACCATCATCTTGAACAATGAATTCAAGTTCGCGTCCTTGTACGCCACCTTGTGCATTCACTATTTGGAAATAACTATCAATACCTGTTCTTATATCATTACCTAAAGCAGCAGCTGGCCCAGTCAATACCGCTGTCATTCCAAGCTTAATAGATTCTGCAGAAATGGCCAAAGATGTAGAAAGTAGCAATAACATTGCTGTTATCAATAACTTAAGGTTTATGTTGATCATTTTCTTCCATAGTTTTGTTGTTAGCACTCGCAGACTTAACTGGGTTATCATCCATCAAAATTCGATTTGCAGCACCGTCCATATCATCATACTGACCACTTCGTACCGCCCAAAAAAATATTGCTACCCCAACGATGCCTAACAATAACATACCAGGTAACAAGCCATAAATCACCTCCATCTGTTCACCTCCTGAAAAAACGTTTTATTCTTGCTGCATTACCTATCACTAGCAAAGAGCTAATAGGCATTGTTAACGCTGCAACTAAGGGACTAACTAATGACATCATTGCCATAGGTACCATAATGACATTATAAGCAATAGATAGGCTAATATTCTGCTTAATTGTTCTCAAAGTTCGACTCGCAAGAGCTCTTGCATCAGCAACCTTTTGTAATTCGTTATGAGATAAAACAATATCAGCACTTTCAATGGACACGTCTGTACCTGATGCAAGGGCAATACCCACATCAGCCTGGATTAGTGCAGGTGAGTCATTAACACCATCTCCCACCATTGCAACGATGTGTCCTTGTTGCTGTAAATTTCTCACAACATCCGCTTTATCTTTCGGCAAGACTTCGGCCTGACGATCAATATCGCCAAGCTCAGCAGTAATTGCGTTCACAACAGCTGCTTTATCCCCACTTAATATCGTAACCAAAACATCCTGTTCTCTTAAGCTACGAATCATGTCTTGGGCATCATCTCGCAACTGATCTGCTAAACCAATCATGCCTATTATTACCGAATCGATAGCAACAAAGATACAACTAATACCTTGCCGCTCTATGTCATCGATTCTATTTTTCCAATTTTCTAAACCGCTAATATCTTGTTCGGATAACCATGAACTTGTTCCTATCATTATAGTTTGATTATCTATAACTGCTTGAACGCCTTGCCCAGGATAGGAAATAAAGTCTGAGATGGCTAATAAAGAGATTTTCTTTTCTAGTGCAGCACTCATCACTGCTTTTGCAATACCGTGCTCTGAATGCTGTTCGGCAGATGCCGCTATTCTTAACAGGTCATCTTCCGTCAGTTCAGAAAAGGTTTCAATAGCTACAACATCGAGCTTACCTTCCGTTAAAGTTCCTGTTTTATCAAAAACAAAATACGTCACCTTCGATAAGAACTCTAATGCCGCCCCTTGCTTTATTAAAATCCCTTCATTGGCTCCAACACCCGTTGCCACTGCAACAGACATAGGAGTTGCTAACCCAAATGCACAAGGACAGGTAATGATCAAAACCGATGTTGCAGCGAGCAAGGCCTGCTCGAAATTAATCTGGTACCAATATAGGAATGTCAACGCGGACAATGAGAGCGTGATTACAACAAACCAAGGTACAATTCTGTCTGCCGTACATTGTATTGGCGCTTTCGAGGCCTGGGCATCCTCCATTAAGCTTACAATTTTAGCTAATGCAGTATTTCGTAAAACTTCTTGCGCCCTCACCGTAAAAGCACCTTCTCCATTGATACTTCCAGCAACAACCTTATCAGTAAGCGTTTTGAGAACAGGAAGTGACTCACCTGTTAACATCGACTCATCTACAGCACTTTGGCCGTCAACGATCACACCGTCCACGGGGACTTTTTCGCCTGGTCTAACGAGGAGGAAATCTCCTATATTGACACTTCGTATAGGTACAACCCTTGGAGTTCCATCTGTAATGATTGTAGCTAGTTTAGGCTGTAGCTCTAATAGCCTTGATGTTGCAGATAATGCCTGTCGTTTAGAAATAGCTTCCAAATAACGACCAACTAAAATAACAAATAAGAAGTTAACGACTGTATCAAAGTAGACATGTCCGATACTGGAGCCTGTAATGGTCACATATGTCGAGTATGCATATGTAGCAGAAGCACCAATAGCAATCGGTAAATCCATTGTAAGGTAACGCCGCCTTAGCCCTAAGACTGCATTTCTTAAAAATGGAAATCCTGCGTAAAAGAGTGTGGGCGTTGCAATAAAGAAACTAATCCAATGAAACCAGTTTTTAAACTCGCCTTGGTCTGCCCCGCTATATAAAGCAATGGATATCCACATCAAATTCATCATGGCAAAACCAGCGAAAGCCATGCGGTACAATAAAGACCGATGTCTCTTTGCTAGTGCGCCCTCGGCAGTATCCGAATCAAATGGGACGGCTGCATACCCTATATCGCCAAGTGACTTTAAAACGGATGACAACTCAGTAACACTGTTATCCCATTTAAGCCATAAGCGTTTTGACGTTAGATTCACCTCAGCCGTAACAACGCCCTGCTGCTTGGCTAATGAATGCTCAATAAGCCAGACACATGCAGCACAGTGAATACCTTCTACTAGCAAATGAATAGAGCGAATATCACCATCTACAGTTGTGTAGTCGGATTGGACTTCATCTAAGTCATAAGATAAAAGCTCTGAAGAGAGCTCAGGAGGAGGAGATAGTAACTCTCCTTCAGGTGTTTTCTGGTAAAAACTTTGTAGACCTGAATCATAGATGGTTTGGCAAACAGTTTGGCAGCCAAAACAGCAAAACTCATGCTTATTGCCTTCTATATCGGCAGTAAAAACACCCTTTTCTTCTACCGGTAAACCGCAGTGATAACAATGTATAGACAAGATTTTTGTTCAGCGTTAAAAAACAAGTCAATACCTTACCACACCGTAATATTTTTCCGTAAAAATATTACGGCGAGATGGTTACACGCTTATGCATAAGGAACTCATTTTCACCTTGCACAGCTTCGACTACTAAATCCCATGTGCCTGGCAAATTAAAACTTAATTCAGCTTCATATGTACCAGGGTTAGAACTGGTCATCTCAGATGAAAAGTCTGCATGTGCATCAGATGGTCGATATGCTTTAATCTCGATCGAGTCAAGTGCAATTGATACAGAATTTTTTCCCTGAAGTAATACTTCATATTTCTGTATTTCGTTAACACGTGTTTGTTTTGGAATAAAAAACATCCCATTCCACCCTAATGCTTTTTGTTGCTCAATTTGTTTCTGGATTTCTTCATAATTCTTACCATTTTCATAGAAATCCTTATCCACTAAACTAGGTGGCGATTTAAATGCCAAATATATGAATACTGCATTCATCGTCACAAAGGTGATAACGAATAGTATTATTCCTAAAACCCAAGGATTTTTTAATGCTTCTTTATTACTTTGTGAAATACTCATCTTTAACCTAATTTAATCTCTTTATTTGGGAGCCATAAACATACTTTTATACTTCAAAGTAATGTTAGAGTCTGATAAGACTTTTCCCGTGAAAATAATAGGGGTGACCCCTCCTTTCAACTTGTCTTCAGCTACCCGTACCAGAGCAGTTACAGGAACCACTTTACCGGGTTCAACCGTCATTAATTTTAAGCCGTGTAGTGTAGCACCATCTAGACCTTTAATATCAAATTGAATCTCTAATGTTTGTTTTGTTTTGTTCAACAACTTAATTGTATATTTATTTTGAATTGAACCGTCACTTAAACGAACGAATAGCGGCTGTCGCTCATGTACAACTTTAAACTCTGTCGGCGATAAATTCATAAAACCATAGACAATCCCAGACAAAGCACCCAATAGAATTAATGCATAGATAATAACTCTGAAACGTTTATAGAGTGGAATTGATGCAGCATTGTGATGCAGTTCTTTATACGATGCATAACGAATTAAACCCTTAGGCTGCTTTACCTTATCCATTATACTGTCACAAGCATCGATACACAGTCCACATGTAATACAACCTTCTTGTTGACCTTTACGGATATCGATACCTGTAGGACATACAGCAACACATACATTACAGTCCACACAACTGCCCTTAGCCGAGTTATCTTGACCTTTCTTGATACGGCCACGTGGCTCACCACGTTCGGCATCATACGATGGTAACAAAGTGTCTTGATCATACATAACACCTTGTAGGCGAGCATATGGACACAGCCAGAAACAAACTTGCTCACGCATGAAACCAGCAAAGGTATAAGTACCAAATGTAAATGCTGCGATAACAATAGAAGCCATCATTGATACATTAAAAGTAAATAAATCACGCCACAATTGAAGCGAATCAGTAAACCATGCAACAAAAGAAATCCCCGTTAACAGACCAATTAGCAACCAAAGACTGTGCTTAAATATTTTTCGGCTAAGTTTGTGGACTGACCGTGGAGCATTATTGAACTTCATTGCCTTTTGTGGTGTATTGCCTTCGATTTTACCTTCTATCCATGTAAATATATCCGTCCAAACCGTTTGAAAACAGAAATAGCCACAAAAAACCCGACCAGCAATGCTGGTAACAGCTGCCAACAAAATTGCAAAGAAGAGCAAGGTAAGTGATAACATCCAAATATCTTGGGGATAAATAGTGATGTCTAAAATATTGAACTGACGGTTTGGAAGATCAAATAAAATTGCTTGTGAATCATTCCAACGAAGATAAGGTCCGAGGAATAGCACAGACCAAATTGACATACCGATCCACTTTAACGTACGAAAACGCCCTGCTAAACGTTTTGCTACAATCTTTATCCCACCAACATTAATATGCCATTCAGAGACTTCTTCGTAGATCTCATCTACATTAACAGCCTGTTTCGTCGATTCTTCAGTCACAAGATTACCCCAGCTAAATAGTTAGCAAATTATAGCATCTTTTCAACAATATAAGCATTTACTTATTTTGATAAATCTTACATTAATGGCAAAAAAAAAGCCGGCACAGAGGCCGGCTTCTTCTTGATTAATTTACTACCTAATCACCAGATTTGTCTTCATTAATATGCTTCAGCGCATAGTGAACAAAGTAAGCAAGCCCAGCAATCATTGCAATAACACTTAAAATTACAGATACGGAAACCCAATCTACATTCATAATAATTCTCCAAACTCAATAGAGGTAGTAACAAACTCTACCGATTTATATTATTGACCACCACCAAATTGGTGAACATAAACAGTTAATTTTTTAATTTCTGTTTCTGTTAGACGTTCAGCTTCATCACCTTCTAACTCATCAGACCAATCAATATCATTAAGATCTTCTTCGTCAGCAATGGCATCAGCTCTAACTTGTAATATGATTGCAAGCTTTTCACTCCATTGCGGCATAACTGCAATACGAGTTTGTGGGTCAGAAGCATCATTTACACCATGAAGGATGGTGTGTCTGATTTGTTCTTCATCTCCAGAAAAACGCCAGATTTTATCTGTTAAGTTTGCAGACCCCATTGCTTTGACACCTTTAGCATCAGCACCATGACATGCAAAACAACCTTTGGCATTATACAATGCAAGACCCGCTTCTGTAGCCGTTCCATTTGAGCTATCAATAACAAATTTAACGAGTTCGTCAACTTCAGCATCATTTAATAAATTCGCATGAGCCATCATCGTGCCAGCACGACCGTTAGCTATGCTCATTTGAATATCATTAATTGAACCACCGAACAACCAATCATCATCAGTAAGGTTAGGATAACCAGCAGCTTCTGCTGGAGCACCACCTGTACCATGACACGCTGCACAGTTATCACCATAAAGTACTTTACTTGAGCCAATAGCGTAGTTCAGCATTTCTTGGTCAGCTAGAATTTCTTCTACGCTCATTGCTGCTAATTGCGATTCAAATGGTGCTCGAATCGCTTCTACCTTCGCAAGATCTTCTTTAAACTCTTTGATCTGCGTCCAACCCAGTAATCCTTTAGTACTATCATTAACTAAAGGTAGTGATGGATAAAGAATAAAGTACACAATAACTAATATCCCACTCAACCAAAGTGAATTTAGCCACCAACGTGGACATGGATTATTTAACTCTCTAATTCCATCCCATACATGGCCAGTATCTTCCACTTGAGCAGGGTTACTCTTTTTATCTGCCATCTTATTTCTCCGATTTTGTATCGTTTTCGTCTAAAAGCATGGTGCGATGTGACTCGATTTCTTCTTTATTTTTAGGATTCAATACCCAAACATAGGCAACAAGCATCACTAAAAATACAACCACAGTCAACAAAAGTCCAAACCAGTCTGTTCCGGTCATCGCACTCCAATCAGTATGAAAATACTCTTGAAGTTTAGTCACGATAATCTCTGCCTGGTTGGAATTTAATCATAGTTCCTAACACTTGAAGGTAAGCAACCATTGCATCCATTTCTGTTTTACCTTCAACAGAAGCAGCTGCACCATTAATATCTTCATCAGTATAAGGTACGCCTAAAACTCTCATTGCTTTCACACGCTTTTCAATACCAACGCCATCAATAGTCGCGTCATCTAACCAAGGGTAGTTAGGCATAACTGATTCTGGCACAACGCTACGTGGTGCACGCAAATGTTGTCTATGCCATTCATCAGAGTATTTACCACCTAAACGAGCGATATCTGGACCAGTACGTTTAGAACCCCATTGGAATGGGTGATCGTATTTAGACTCTACCGCTAATGAGTAGTGACCGTAGCGATCTTTCTCATCACGGAAAGGACGAATCATTTGTGAGTGACATAAGTAACAGCCTTCACGTTGATAGACATCACGTCCTGCTAATTCTAGAGCAGTATAAGGTCGAACACCTTTCAACTCTTCAAATTCAGGATGATTAACATCTTCTAGTGTCGTATCTAAATAGAACAATGGAACAATTTCTACAATACCACCAACTGACACAATCATAGCTGTTGCTAAGACAAGTGCCCATACGTTCTTTTCCAGCTTCTCTTGAAAGGTTACTGGTTCATTTGAGTTATGTTCAGACATTCCAGTCTCCTTTAAATAACAGCGTTAGCTTCAGCTGCAGACTTCGCAGATGAATCAGCAATTGCTTTACGAATAGTTACAGTAATGTTGAATAACATAATACAACCACCTAAGAAGAAGATAAGTCCTCCTACAGCACGCATCGCGTAGTATGGGTGCATTTGAGCAACTGACTCAACGAATGTATATGCTAAGTTACCGTAATCATCGTATGCACGCCACATTAGACCTTGCATGATTCCAGATACCCACATTGCAGTAATGTAAACAGCTGTACCGATTGTCGCCATCCAGAAATGTAAGTTAACTAACTTAACAGACCAGATAGTTGTACCCCATAGACGCTCTACCATATGGTAGATAGCACCGATAGAAACCATTGCAACCCAACCTAATGCACCTGCATGTACATGACCGATAGTCCAGTCAGTGTAATGAGATAATGCATTAACTGTTTTAGCCGCCATTACAGGACCTTCAAACGTTGACATTGCATAGAACGCTAACGACACGATTAGGAAACGTAAGATGTAATCTGTACGTAATTTATCCCATGCTCCACTTAATGTGAACATACCGTTAATCGCACCACCCCAAGAAGGGATAATCATTGCTAACGAGATCGCAGCACCTAATGAACCGGTCCAATCTGGTAATGCAGTGTATTGAAGGTGATGAGCACCTAACCATACATAACCAAATGTTAATGCCCAGAAATGGATTACTGATAAGCGGTAAGAATAAACAGGACGATTTGCTTGCTTAGGAACGAAGTAGTACATAATTCCTAAGAAACCAGCAGTTAGGAAGAAACCTACAGCATTATGTCCCCACCACCATTGAATCATCGCATCTTGTACACCAGAGAAGATTGAGTATGATTTAAATAATTCAACAGGAATAGCTAAGCTATTCACAACGTGTAAGTAGGTAATCATAATCATCATAGCTAGGAAGAACCAGTTAGCCACATAGATATGAGATACTTTACGTGTTGCCAAAGTCATAATGAAGTTGAAGCTATATGCTAACCATACAACAGCAATTAAGATATCAATTGGCCATTCTAATTCAGCGTACTCTTTAGATTGAGTTAAACCTAAAGGTAGTGTAATTACAGCACTGACAATCACAAGATTCCAGCCCCAGAATGTAAACCAAGCCAACTTATCACTCCACAAACGCACACCAGATGTACGCTGTACGATGTAATAAGCTGTTGCCATTAACGTTGAACCACCAAATGCAAAGATTACTGCATTCGTATGTAACGGACGTAAACGACCAAAACTAATATACGGATTATCGAAGTTAAGAACCGGCCATGCCAATTCAGAGGCGATATAAACACCTATTCCCGTACCAACTACTAAGTAAACGACTGCCATATAGGCAAACCATTTCACTATTTGAAAACTATATTGCTGTTCCGCTTGCATAGCGACCACACCCTTTGTCTATCAATGAAAAACACTATCTCAACCTATCACCATGAAAGGTATTGACCCATTCCATCACGCTTATCTATAAAGCACGCTGCATTTTACAGCACTTTTACTGTCATGCATCCATTCATTACTTGATCTAGATCAAGTAACGCGTGAAAAGCCATAACGGAAGGTTATTTGCCTTATAAATACTCGTAGGAACGATTGTCCTTACTTCACTGTCTAAGGTCAAGCCCTTAAAAACACGGTACTTAGGCACAGTTATGAAAAGCACTGTAAATCATTACTTTATGGTGAATGATTATTGCACGAAGTGGTATTGATATAGAATGAAGTGGTGCAGATTATTTATGCTTGCGTCGATTGTGACTCAATTAATTAAGCTTAATCACAAAAACAACTTGTCGGCCTTCAGCAGCCAGTAGATTATAAGTTCGGCATGCAGCACCTAACGACATAGACTCAACACCTATCGATTGCTCTGTGAACTTAACTAATGTTTTGGGGGGGAGATAATCAGAAGACACTTTCGTTAGAATGACTATTTCAGGAGCTAATGTTTTCAAATAACTGAGCTCATCACTTGTTACAGTGTCAGAGATTGTCTTTTTTTGTATAATTTCATTGGGTGTGAGGATCAAACTATCCTCAAATCGTAATACTTCAGGATTATTACGCGATCTTATGACGACATGATTATCGTCATAAGAAATAATTTCATTTATGTCTGAGTTAGACTCCAGACTTAGCTTCATATCTGACTCTAAAAGCCAGCAGCATCGTTGACACGATCACGTAATTCTTTACCAGGCTTAAAGTGAGGAACATATTTCTCACTTAATTCAACTGACTCACCACTTTTAGGATTACGTCCAACTCGAGGTGGACGGTGGTGTAGAGTAAAACTTCCAAAGCCACGAATTTCAATTCGTTCGCCACTTGATAAGTTATCACTCATTTGCTCAAGTATCAGTCTTACAGCTAATTCAACATCACGATAGTTCAATAGTGATTGTTTTTCAGATAATATTTCAATCAAATCTGATTTTGTCATATTTCTTAATTTCCTTAGAATAATCCTAGAGGCTTATCCTATGCCACAAAATGTTTACAACTAATCTGCATATAAAAAATGAGCACCCAACTCGTGTTGGGTGCTCACTATTTATTTAAGCAATATTAACTTTCGTCTTGATCCATTTGCGCTTTCAACAAATCACCTAATGTTGTAGCACCATCGCTAGAAACATTAGAGTATTCTTTCAATGCTTCTGTTTCTTCTTCAGAATCTTTCGCTTTGATAGAAAGTGTCAAAGTACGATCTTTACGAGACATTCCCGTAAATTTAGCTTCAACTTCATCACCTACTGATAATACTTTACTAGCATCTTCAGTACGTTCACGTGAAATATCAGCAACACGGATATAACCTTCGATACCTTCAGCTAATGTCACTGTTGCACCACGTGCATCAACTTCATTTACTGTACCAGTAACTACGCTACCACGAGGATGCTCAGACATGTACTCTGAGAACGGATCAGATTGCATTTGCTTAACGCCTAATGAAATACGCTCACGTTCTGGATCTATAGCCAATACAACAGCTTCTAAATCATCACCTTTCTTATGGTCACGAATTAAATCTTCGTTTTCTTCATCCCAAGAAAGATCAGATAAGTGGATAAGTCCATCAATTCCACCATCAAGACCGATGAATACACCGAAGTCTGTGATTGATTTAATTGAACCTGAAACTTTATCACCCTTGTTATGAGTCATTGCAAACTCTTCCCAAGGATTAGTTTTACATTGTTTCATACCTAAAGAGATACGACGACGCTCAGCATCTATGTCTAAAACCATAACGCTAACTTCATCACCTAATTGAACAACTTTAGATGGGTGTACGTTTTTGTTAGTCCAGTCCATTTCAGACATGTGAACTAAACCTTCAACACCATCTTCAATCTCAACAAAGCAACCGTAGTCAGCAATATTTGTAACTTTACCTTGTAGACGGCTAGTGTTCGGGTAGCGGTTAGCAATATCTTGCCAAGGATCGCTGCCCATTTGTTTCAAGCCTAGAGATACACGTTCACGTTCTTTATCAAA
>ENA-ORXI01000111-ORXI01000111.1-sediment-metagenome-genome-assembly--contig:-NODE-111-length-59672-cov-8.746791_pt1 | contig 59672 bp, 57 predicted proteins | sample MGYA00237861_ERZ511468 | MGnify/ENA primary metagenome ERZ511468 (study PRJEB26299, sample SAMN06266213) | sediment metagenome | isolation source: Hudson Canyon methane seep mesocosm | place: USA:Hudson...
CTAGAGTTCAAATCTCTATCTCACCGCCACATTTAGAAAAGCCCGTTAATCGAAAGATTAACGGGCTTTTTGCTTTCTGGAATATACGTTTTAGGTTTGCTTAGTGGTAGCTACTGCTTTTAGAGTTGTCAGGTGTATGGATTTTTAGTTTTACTTTAAAAATTCAATAATTCAAAGATATCCTTACGACAAGTTGGTGCGCACTGTTGACGCTAGAGGTTTTTTCACTAACGATAGCTCCTCGATAAAGCGGTCGTTAGTATCAGTGATAACCTTATAGCTTTTGACCCGACAATATAGTCATTGGTGTATCTGTTAAACCGGGGAAAATACAATGTCTGTTCGAATGCCTTTTATACGAATGTTGGTACATTGTCTGAAGTATAATAACCCATGCTTGTAATATCTAATTTCAATTGAAAGCGAAATATTAACCTGATTCAGCATTTAAAAAATATGAGACGTTAAATCAATTTATTTATCTGAAATTAAAGTCCAACCCTCTCTTTTTATCGTTCAATATCAATCCATTCAAATTGCTATTATCTTCAATAAGTTAGACTCATTTATAAGTATAGACAACAATACTCTGGAACAGAGCCATATATTGACACTGGTTGCTCTAAATGGATACTGCTTTTGCATATTATATTTGTATAATTAAGTTGTAGTATATTATTCTTCTATTCGAATCATTGCAGGTTGAGATTTAACTACACCTGAATTTTTTAGTTCTTCTATTGCATTTTTCATATCTATCTCTTTACAAGAATGTGTAGATAATAATAAATTTGCATTATTTGTAGTAGATGCTTTTTGTACCATTGTTTTAATAGAAATATTTTTCTCACTTAAAATTGTTGCTACTTTTGCCAAAACGCCACTTTTATCTTCAACATCAAGTCTTAAATAATATTTTGTTTGCATCTCATCTATATTTGCTAATTTTAATCCAGATTCTAAAGACTGATTAAATCCTAACATAGGTGTACTTTTACCACTTCTTGCAATGTCAATAATATTTGCAATTACAGCACTTGCAGTTGCATCACCACCAGCACCTGGTCCATAATACATAGTTTCACCTACTTTATCTCCTATAACAGAGATACCATTCATAACACCATCTACTTTTGATATCATCTCAGAGTTAGGAATAAGAACAGGATGAACTCTTAATTCTACTTCATCATTATTCTTTTTTGCAATTCCTAATAATTTTAGTGAATAATTAAACTCTTTAGCAAAAGCGATATCATCACTGTTAATATTTTCAATACCTTCTATTAAAATATCTTCTGGTTTAGCATCAATGCCATAAGCAATACTTGCTAAAATTAAAAGTTTATGTGCAGCATCAAATCCACCAACATCAAAAGTAGGATCAGCTTCAGCGTAACCTAACTCTTGAGATTCTTTTAAGATATCTTCATACTCTACACCATCATTAATCATACGTGTAAGCATGTAGTTACAAGTACCATTCATGATACCTTTCATAGACTCTATATGATTTGCACTCAATCCATCTCTTAATGCATTAATAATAGGAATCCCACCTGCAACAGCAGCTTCAAATTCAAATGCAGTATCACCAGCTATATCTTGTAAAGCATATCTATGATAAGCAAGAAGTGCTTTATTTGCAGTTACTACAGCTTTTCCTTTTTGTAAAGCAGTTTTAACAACTTCGTATGGACCTTCTACTCCACCCATAAGTTCTACAACGATATCAATAGAATCATCATTTAAGATATCATCAATATTATCAGTAAGTTTTATAGAAACATCTCTTTCTTTAGATAAGTTATTTACAACACCAGCAACAGGTACAATTTCAACACCAGCACGTGCCGTAATAATATCTTTATTATCTTGTAAAATTTGACAAACACTTGTACCTACTGTTCCTACTCCGATTATTCCTACTTTTAACATCTATTCTCCCTTTGAAGATACAGGTTCTGAACCTTCTTCATATTGCTTTAAAAACTTTTTAATACTTTTTGCAGCTTGTCTAATTCTTTTATCATTTTCTATTAATGCAATTCTTACATAGTTTTCACCAGTTGGTCCAAAACCAATACCAGGTGCAACTGCTACTCCAGCTTCAACTAATAATTTTTTTGAAAATTCTAGTGAACCTAAATGTTCTACAGATTTTGGAAGTTTTGCCCATACAAACATACTTGCTTTATTTCTTCTAATATCCCAACCAGCATTTTTAAATGCATCAATTAAAACATCTTGTCTATGATCATATTTGTCAGTTATATCTTGTACACATTTTTGGTCACCATTTAGTGCAACTGTAGCTGCTACTTGAATAGGTGTGAACATTCCATAATCTAACCATGATTTGATTTTTTGTAAAGCTCCGATTAGTTTTGTATTTCCAACAAAAAATCCTACTCTCCAACCTGCCATATTATATGATTTACTTAATGTAAAAGATTCAACGGCAACATCAAGTGCACCTGGAGCTGACATAATAGAAGGTGTAGTATAACCATCAAATGTAATATCACCATAAGCTATGTCAGAGATTACATAAAATCTTTCTTTTTTAGCCATGTTTACAAGTCTTACATAAAATTCAGGTGTAACGGTAGCTGTTGTAGGGTTGTGAGGAAAATTAACTAAAACATATTTAGGACGTTTTCCTTCCTCTGCTGTATCAAAAATTTCTTGTAAAACTTCAAAAAATCTATCTTCGTTTACATTATAATCTTCATCAAACTCAATACCAAAGTTTTTTACAACCCCACCAGCCAATATAAAGGCATAATTATGAATAGGATAAGTAGGATCTGGAACTACTGCAACATCACCCGGATTTGTAATAGCATATGCAAGATGTGCATATCCCTCTTTACTTCCCATTGTTGCAACACATTGAGACATAGGATCTAAATCAACACCATATCTTCTTTTATACCAATCAGCAATTGCAGTTAATAATTTTGGAATACCTTTAGATGTAGAATATCCATGTGTTTTAGTTTTTTTAGCTGACTCAACTAATTTTTCTCTAATATGATTAGGAGTATCTCCATCGGGATTACCCATACTAAAATCAATTACATCGCTACCCGATCTTCGTTCTGCCATTTTTAAATCATTTACTTCTGCAAACACATATTTTGGCAATAACTCAACTCTATCAAATTTTATTTCATCAAACATTTATCTACCTTTACCTTACTATTATAGAAAGTCCTCTTTTAATATTTATCAAATTATACGTATCTGTAATTTTTACATATCGTGTATCATTTGGTACTTTTATTTTCAAGCCTTTATAGACTCTATCTTTTTTTATTGTATTTAATACTTTTAAATCTTTATCAAAAAATACTATATGTGGAAACCAATTATTTAAATTTCTACTTATTACTTGTAAACTTTTGGCATCATCTACTTTAAGCATATATGCTCTCAACGGTTTTTGAAATTTTACTCTTTCATTTTTATCAATTTTTATTGCATTTATTAATTCAGCATTTTTAAAATCTATATCATATGACCATTTATTTTGTCCATGATTTGTAACCTGAAGAACTTTACAACCATTTTGTCGTAATTCCTTTAGTAAAACAACTGGGTCAAGCATATATTCTGCTTTAAACATAATATTCCAAACAAGACTTTCTTCTTCTGTTATACTCATTGATTTTGTGAAGAAATATCTATATCCAAGTACATGCATAGTATCATTTAATATTTTGTATGATTTAAAATTATTATTCATACTTGTAAATTCAATTTCAATATCGCTTGGTTTATTAAGCCTTAGATTTAAGAGCCCATTTTCTTGAAGTACTTTAAAAAGTTTATAATATTTTATGTTTCCATTCACTATGTATTGAGATTCATTTTTAAATAATAAATCTATTAAACTATTGTGTACTTTGTAGTCATTTGTACCTATTATATTTTCTACTTTTTCTTTAATCACGGAAGCACTTAAAAAAGAAGTAAAAAGTATACTAAATAAAGTAACTACAAAAAACTTGTACATATTTATTTTAACTCGTAGATTAAGATACCAGCAGCAACTGATACATTTAAACTATCAAAATCATTTTGCATTCCAATAGCAACTTTTAAATCAAGTTTTTTCTTTAGTTTATTTGATAAACCATCGCCTTCACTTCCTAGGAATAAAGCAATTTTCTGACCAGGTTCTCTTGTGATATCTTTAGCTTCATAGCCTTCCATATCAGCCCCAACTAGTGAGAATCCAACCTGTTTTAATTCATTTGCTAAATCATAACTATTATATGAAATTGCAATTGGCATATCTAACATAGCACCAGAACTTGTACGTACAATAGGAGCAGCATAAAAGTTTTTTAAACCAGAAATTATAACTGAGTCAACACCCATTGCATAACAACTTCTTACAATCGCACCGATATTACCTACATCACTAAGACCATCAAGAACAACTATAAAGTCGCTTTTTTTAACATCTTTCATGTGAGCAAATTCAAACTCATCAATATCTAGTAAAAAACCTTGATGATTTCCACCTTTTGCTAATGCTTGAGCTTTCATATTATCAGGACGAACTATCTTCGCACCAACATCCATAAACTTATTAAAAAGTTTCTTATCAATTTCTTTTGCAAGAAAGATTTGTTTTATCATCTTTGGATGTTTTTCCAAAATGTAAAATACTATTTGTTTTCCATATACTATCATGCTATAAGTATATCTAAAACTTACTTATTTTTTAAATAGCATATTTTTTGAGGAGTAAAACTATTTAGAACTACAACTTTCACATGATCCGGAAAATACTAAATCACTTTTTTCTATAGAAAATTTATAATCTTGAGAAATTGAATCTACTATTCTAGTTGTATCTATTTTTATATCTATTACTTCACCACAGTTTTTACAAACTAAGTGAGAATGTTGTTCTTTAACTATCTCATAAACTGATTTTTCATTTGGAATTTTTACTTCTAATAATAAAGTATTACTAATCATTGAATTTATATTTTTATAAATAGTTGCCAATGATATTGAGCTAAATTTATTTTTTACCTCTTCATATAACTTGTCTATATTTATATGTCCATAATGATCGATAGATTCTATAATTACCAACCGTTGAGGCGTTGCTTTTAAATTGTAACTTCTTAATATTTCTGTGTAATCTTTCATAATATCAATTATACTGAAATTTATTTGATATTTATTTATTATTAGATAATTATTATCGTTTAGTTAAATCACTTAAATTTACACTAAGCTAATTTTTCATTATTTATTCATTTATTTTTGATACTATAAAGAATGTAAAAACAAAGGTTATAAATGTCTAAAGTAAAAATTTTGTATGTTGATTCTCAAGCAGACTATGCTTCTAGGCTATTAGCAGAGCTCATTGACTCAAATTACACTGTAAAATTTTCTGATAATATTAAAGATGCTTTAATATCTTATTCTCAAGATAAACCAGATTTAATAATAACTGATACTTATATTAATGGAATTGATGCGTTTCCTTTTCTAATAAAACTTAAAATTCAAAATACAAATTTAAAATTAATTACACTCTCAAATACTACAGATAACCGAATATTATTAAATGCTATTGATGCAAAAGTAGATAAATTTCTTTTTAAAGATGATTCTTTTTCTGAATTAAAGAATTATATAGAAAATATTGAATTTAAAAAAAATGAACAAATTAATGAACAAATTAATCAAAAAAAATTAGAACTCATAAATTTGGGAAATGATTTTTTCTATGCCAAAAATGAAAGTAAAATTATTGTTAATACAAATACAATTCATTTAACAACTCAAGAGGATTCTTTACTCTGTGAACTTATAAGACTAAAAGGAAGTTTCATACCTGCTTCTTCATTACAAGATATTATAGGTAAAGGTGATAGATCATCTATTGATACACTTAGAACTGTAATAAGAAGAATAAGAAAAAAAACATATTCTAATATAATACAAAACAAGAGTGGTATTGGTTATAAAATCAACTATATCCCTGACTATGAGGAAAAAAGTAAATTTTCAATAGAAGAAAAAGTAAATTTAGATATAAAAGTTTTAATCATTAAAGGTGATAAAAAAAAGAATGACTCTTTAAAGTTTCAATTAGAAATACTTGGATTAAAATGTAAAAACTGTTATACATTGGATGATGCAAAAACACTAATTAATATGGAATATTTTGACTATATTATTAGTGATTTAAATTTACCAGATGGAGATAGTATTGATTTTATTCGAGATATTAACGAGATAAGATTTATTATTTTATCAAATGAACAAGATATTCATTACAAAGAATATCTTTATTTTAAGGGTATTATTGACTATATTACTGATATAGAAGATATTAACTATTTATCATATAGTATTTATAAAAGTATTATAAAGGTTGAGACTAATACGAAATTTAATAATGTTTTAGTCATCGATAAATCAAAAAGAATATGTGAACAAATTAAAGATTTATTGCAACCAAGAAACTATAAAGTAAGTATTTTAAATGATTTGATACATGCAGAAGAACTACTTAAAACTAAACATTTTTCATTAGTTATTTTAGATATGAATATTGAAAATAATTTTGACTTTTTACAAGATATAAAATTGAAAATAGATAAATCAATCTCATTTATGATGTTAACAGATACTAGTAGAACATATGATACGGTAAGAGAAGCTTTTAGAAATGGTGCTGATGAAAGTTTGCGAAAACCAATTTTTGCTGAAGAATTTATTATTAAAGTTGATCAAATTATTGAACATTCAAAACTTATAGGTGAATTAATACAACAAAAAGCACTATTAGAATCATATAAAACAATTGTAGATAAATCAGCAATTGTTTCAAAAACAAATAAATATGGGAAAATTACCTATGTTAATGATGTTTTTTGTGATATTTCAGGATACTCTAAAGATGAACTTATTGATAAAAACCATAATATTATACGACATCCAGATACACCAAATGAGTTATTTAAACGTTTATGGGAACGTATTTCAGTAGAAAAGAAAATTTGGCATGGTATTTTAAAAAATAAAAATAAAAATAATAAAAGTTATATAGTTCAAACTTCTATTATGCCTATTTTAGATGATGAAAATAATGTTATTGAGTATATAGCACTTAGAAATGATATAACAAATATTTACAGTAAAGAGAAAATATTATGAATAAATTAAGTATTGATTTAAACGTTAAAAAATTCAATGATATTGAAATTTTACAAAATATTATTAGTGAGTCTGTGTTATATACTACATCAGATATTGATGCAAATATAACTTCAGTTTCTAAAGCATTTGAAAAACTTACTGGATATTCAGAAAAAGAGTTAATTGGAAAAAATCATAATCTTTTTAGAGATCCTAAAACTCCAAATTCATTTTATGAAGAGATGTGGGATACCTTAGAAAAAAATAGACAATTCAAAGGTGAATTAAAAAATTATACAAAAAATAAAGATGTATATTGGACTAGTGTAACTATAAATCCTATGTTTGATAAAGATGGCATTAAAATTGGTTATGCAGCATATAGAGAAAATATTACAAATACAAAAAAACTAGAATATTTATCAACACATGATACTCTCACTAATATATATAATAGAGAATATTTTAATAAAACTTTTGAACATGAAATTAAAAATCATAAAAGATATGGTCATAATATGAGTTTAATTTTAGTTGATATTGACCATTTTAAAAATGTAAATGATACATACGGACATAATGAAGGAGATAAGGTACTAACAAAAATTGCTCAAATTATCAAAAATAACTTAAGAGAAAATGATATTGTTGCAAGATGGGGTGGTGAAGAATTTGTAATTTTATTATCAAATACCAAACTAAGTGGTGCATTTCTATTAGCAGAAAAATTGAGAAAGAAAATAGAAATAGATATTATTTTAAAACAAAAAAAGATTACTGCCAGTTTTGGAGTGGGTATGTATACTAACAAAGAATCTAAAACAACATTTTTTGAAAAAATTGATAATGCCCTTTATTCTGCAAAAGATAATGGTAGAAATTGTGTAGTTAAATGTTAAGAAACAATAACACGATTTCTTCCTGATTCTTTAGCTAGATACAAAGCATCATCTGCTTTTTTAAAAATTATCTCATCAGTATCATGCTTTTCATATTGTGCAATACCAAAACTACAGGTAATATCTAAGTTATCTAATTTTGTTTGACTGATTTTTTCTCTTATTTTTTCTGCCATTAATTGGGTTTGTTGTTTATCTTGATTATTAACTAAAATTACAAATTCTTCACCACCCCATCTAGCAAACAGATCAATATCACGTATATTTTTTGATATCAAATTACAAACAGCTTTTAGAATATTATCACCCTTTAAATGACCATATGTATCATTTACATTTTTAAAATGATCAATATCAATAAGGATAATTGAAAAAGTTTGATTGTATCTGTATGCCTTTTTAATTTCTAAAATTAAAGTACTTTGTAATTTATTTCGGTTATATATCCCTGTTAATGAATCTGTTTCAGATTGTCTGAGTAATTTATCATTACTATATTTAAGCTCTTTTGTTTTATTTTCAACCATTCTTTCTAATTTATGATTTAATTCTTCAAGCATTTTTTCATGAGTTATATTTTTACGATACGCGATATAACCTATTATTTCTGATTTATCATTATATTCAGGACGAATAAGAGTATTTAACCAAAATTCATCTCCATTTTTCTTTCTATTTTTTACTTCACCTTCATATGATTTACCACTAGTTAGAGTTTCCCATAATTTTTTAAATGCACTCGATGGATTATCTGGATGTTTAATAATACGATGAGTACTTCCCAATAGTTCATATTTTGTGTAGCCACTTAATTCACAAAATGCATCAGAAACATAAGTAATTACACCATTTAAATCCGTTTTACTAGTAAATACATAATGATTAATAATTTCTAATGACTCTGATAACCTATTTGTTTTTAAGTCAATTAACTTTTCTAATTTCATTTTTGAAATTTTTTCTTTGTGATTTTCTTTTTCTATTTTTTTAAATATTGGTTTAAATATATATAAAGATTCTAAATAAAGTAAAACTGCAATTAAAAGCATTATTAAAACTTCTATTATAATCATAAATTCACTAAAATTTTCACTCTCTTTTTCTAATTCTAAAACAACCATATCAAATAATGTTAATAATTGATTTTGTAACTTCATTAATTGATTTAAATCTTTTTGATTTTTATTTGAAATATACTTTTGACTGACATCTAAAAAATCATTAAGTAGTTTATTTAGATTATTTGAATTTTTATAATAAAGCTTTTCTAATTCCACTGATAATTTTCTTTCAGTTAAAAAGCCGTGACTTTTTTTAATTTCTGAAATTGCTAATTCTAAACTATTTGAATCTGAATTATTATAATGTGTAGATAATAGTGTAATTCGTTGTGATAACATACGCTGTTTACCACTTTTATTAATTAACTCTGCATAAACAGAATGGTCAGATATCATTATTATCATATTTACTATAGAAATGGAAATAAAAAATAATATTGAAAATAACGCAGTTTTATAGCTTAATCTGTAATTTTTTTTGTCGATTATATGTTTCATAATACATTATATTAAAATCTTAGTTATATGGTGATAAATAACAATTGTTAATAAATTTTATTAACTAATAATACTTATTATAAACTTTAGCTTAAAAGAAAATATTTATTATTTAGTATTTAGTAAAATTAATTTTTTTATGTTAAAATTCACTATCTTAAAACAATACAAGGAATTATAATATGTTAGTAACAAAACAAGCTCCAGATTTTACAGCAACAACTGTATTAGCAGATGGTCAAATCGTTGACAATTTTAAATTATCAGAAAATTTTGGTGAAAAAGGTACAGTTCTTTTCTTTTATCCATTAGACTTTACATTTGTTTGTCCTTCAGAAATTATTGCATTCTCTAAAAGAGTTGAAGATTTCAAAGAAAGAGGTGTTAATGTTATTGGTGTTTCTGTTGATTCACAATTCTCACACTTTGCTTGGAGAGAAACTCCAGTTAACGAAGGTGGTATTGGACGAGTTAAAATGCCTTTAGTTGCCGATTTAACTAAAGATATTTCAAGAGCTTATGATGTACTTCTTGATGGTGGTGTTGCACTAAGAGGATCATTTTTAATTGATGCTGATGGAACTATCAGACATGCAGTTATTAATGACTTACCATTAGGTAGAAATATTGATGAGATGATTAGAATGGTTGATACAATGTTATTTACTAACGAGTTTGGTGAAGTTTGTCCAGCTGGTTGGGTTAAAGGTGATGATGGTATGACTGCTACAACTGATGGTGTTGCTAAATACTTATCTTCTCATGAAGATGCTTTATAATATTTAATTAAAATTATCCATTAAAAAAGGGGAAGTGTTAAATCACTTTCCCTTTTTTATTTTATAATTTTATTATAAAATAATTCTCTATAATATTACATGAGATTAAAATATATATTGTAAAAATTATTAAATTAATAATTATTTATAAGATGTAATTATTATAATCACACCTTTTTTTATCCCTAAAATTTAATTTTATATTCCAGTTTATCAATCATAAAGAGAGTTGTTTACTTCTTTTTATTAAATATCCTATATAAGAAAAAGTAAATAAAACTTAGATATAATCGTCAAAATAAATAAATTAACATTTTAGGATAGATATATTATGAGAGATTGGTTAGATAAATATAAAGACGATACAGTAAGAACTCAAATGTACTACGCAAAACAAGGGCGTATTACAGAAGAGATGGAGTACGTAGCCAAAGAAGAAAATTTAAGCCCTGAATTAATCAGAAGTGAAATTGAAAGAGGAAGATTAATTATTCCTGCAAATATAAATCACGTTAACCAAAAACCAATGGCAATAGGAATTGCAAGTAAATGTAAAATTAATGCAAATATTGGTTCTTCAGCATTAGCATCTGATATCCAAGGTGAAATAGATAAAGTTGATGTATGTTTAAAATATGGTGCTGATACAATCATGGATTTATCTACAGGTGGTGATTTAGATTCTATTAGAGAAGCTGTAATTGAACATTCTACTGTTCCTATTGGAACTGTTCCTATTTATCAAATCATTCATGACTGTGGAAATGATATCAATAATTTAAATATTGAAGTAATGTTAAAAACTTTAGAAAATCAAGCAAAACAGGGTGTAAGTTATTTTACAATTCATGCTGGTTTCTTACTTGAAAATATGCCTTTAATTGCTCAAAGAAAAATGGGAATCGTATCACGTGGTGGTTCTTTAATGGCTTCTTGGATGATGCATTATCATAAAGAAAATCCATTTTATGAAGCATTTGATGATATTTTAGATATCTGTGCTAAATATGATGTTTCTTTATCTTTAGGGGATAGTTTAAGACCAGGTTGTTTAGCTGATGCTTCTGATCCAGCACAATTAAATGAACTTAAAGTTTTAGGTGAATTAACACTAAAAGCTTGGGAAAAAGATGTTCAAGTTATGATTGAAGGTCCAGGACACGTTCCAATTAATGAAATTGAAAGAAACATGAAACTTGAAAGAGAATATTGTCATGAAGCTCCATTTTATATTCTTGGACCATTAGTTACTGATATTGCTGCTGGTTATGATCATATCTCTTCTGCAATTGGTGCAGCTGTTGGTGGATGGCATGGTTGTAGTATGTTATGTTACGTAACACCAAAAGAACATTTAGGACTTCCTAATGCCGAAGATGTTAGAGAAGGAATTATTGCATATAAAATTGCTGCTCATGCTGCTGATATAGCAAGAGGTAGAAAAAATGCTACAGATATAGATGATGCAATGTCAGATGCGAGATATAATTTTGATTGGAATAAACAATTTGAATTAGCTTTAGATGGTGATAGAGCAAAAGAATATCATGATGAAACTTTACCTCAAGAAGTATTTAAAGAAGCAGAATTTTGTTCTATGTGTGGACCAAAATTTTGTTCTTACAAAATTACAAGAGAGATTGTTGAAAATCACCCTGAATTAAAAGATAATTAGGCAATAACTTATCTTAGAATAAGACATTTATTGTCTTATTTGAATATTATACGTAAATAAAAAAGAAAAAGGAAAATTATGGCAAATATTGCTGATATTAATGAAAAATTAAAATCTGTTATTTATCCAGGGTTTAGTAAATCTATCGTAGATTTTGGATTTGTAAAAGATGTTGATTTAAATGGAAACAACGTAACAGTAACTGTAGATATTACATCTACAGCTCCTGAAGTTGAACAAAGTATACAAAAAGATATAACTAAAGAATTAAAAACATTAGGTTTAGATACTATCAATGTTGTAGTTACAAAACCAAATACACCAAAACAACAAAGTAATTCTCAAAGTGGAAAAAATATAGCTCCACAAGTTAAAAACTTTGTAATGGTAAGTTCTGGAAAAGGTGGAGTTGGAAAATCAACTACATCTGTGAATCTTGCAGTTGCACTTGCTATGCAAGGTAAAAAAGTAGGACTTTTAGATGCTGATATTTATGGTCCAAATATCCCACGTATGGTTGGTTTAGAAAACGACAAACCAGAAATTGTAGGAAATAAAGTAATTCCATTTAATGTTTATGGAATAGAAATGATGTCTATGGGTTCACTTATAGATCAAGGACAAGCTTTAATGTGGAGAGGAGCGATGGTTATGAAAGCTATTACTCAACTTTTACAAGATATTGCTTGGGGTGAATTAGATGTATTAGTTATAGATATGCCACCAGGAACTGGTGATGCTCAATTAACATTAGCTCAAAGTGTTCCTGTTGCTGCTGGTATTAATGTAACTACTCCTCAACATGTAGCTCTTGATGACTCAAGAAGAAGTTTAGATATGTTTAAAAAATTACATATTCCAGTTGCTGGAATTGTTGAAAATATGTCAGGATTTGTATGTCCATCATGTGATACTGAAAGTGATATATTTGGAAAAGGTACATGTGACGAATTAGCAAAAGAATATGATACTAAAGTTATAGCTAATATTCCTATTGAACCAAGTATTAGAGTTGGTGGAGATGAAGGTAAACCTGTAGTTTATCATTATCCTGATAGTGCAAGTGGAAAAAGATATTTAAAAGCTGCAGAGATGTTATGGGAAAATATAGTTCAATCAAATAAAGATGGATCTATTGGTAATGATGTAATACAACCAAGTATGCCTGCGGGTGTTAGTGCTTGTAGTACTGAAGGACAAGCTCATACAGCTAAAAAAGAAGCTGAAGCAAAAGCTAAAGAAGATAATGGTGGATGTTGTGGTGGTGGTCACTGCGATTAATAAATATTCATCGTATGACACAAAAAAGGGTTGAAATGAAAATTTCAACCCTTTTTTTATGCTTTTTAGAAATTTAAATTATTATTTTAAACTTACCCTTTGAAAATGAGTAAGTGCTACAGCAATTGCATCTGTAATATCAAGAGGTTTAATTTCTTGCTTAATGCCAAGCAATCTTTTGACCATAAAGGCAACTTGTTCTTTTGAAGACTTACCATTACCTGTCACAGCTTTTTTCACCTGTAGTGGCGTATACTCGCTAAAATTGCCTATTTCTAATAATATTTTTAAACTTAGTGCTCCTCTAAATTGAGCCAGTTTAATTACAGACTTTGGATTAAAAGCAAAAAACATATCTTCAATAGCTACTTCATCAATTTTATGTGTCTTTAAAATCAGGTCAATTCCTTCAACTAATTCCATGATTTGTTCTTGTAAAATTCTACTTTTCATTTTGATTAAACCAGCTTCAACTAACTTTGGCTTTTTAGAGTTTTTCACATTCGTCACATTCTCAACAATCGCGTAACCACAGTTGATTGTGCCCGGATCTATTCCCAATATTTTCAATTAAATCACACCTTTTCACATATAATTCATTGTTTATTCACATATGATTATATAATTTTGACAATATTAACATATTTTAGATATAATAATATATATTAAGAAAATAAATAGGAATAAATAAGTTGACAACTAAAGAGATATTACTAGCATTAGAAAGTGAAGTATCAAAAAATGATTTTGATAACGTTTTAAAGCAACTTATATATAAAAAAACTAGTTCAAGTGATGAATTGGCTGTATTTGAAGTCAACAATAAATTTATTGCAAGTTTTATAAAAACAAAATACACTTCTGTATTACAAGAAATATTCGAAAAAGAAAAAAATATTAAACCTTCAATTGAAATCATACTTACTGGTGAAAAAAGAAGAACAAAAAAAGCTATTATCAATGAACAACAGTCAAAAGGTACAGCAGATAGTACGATTTTAAATCAGTCATTCACTTTTGATTCATTTGTAGTTGGTAAATCTAATGAAATGGCATATAATTCAAGTAAAGCTGTAGCAGAAAAACCAGGAACTCAATACAATCCACTGTTTATATATGGTGGAACAGGTTTAGGAAAAACACATTTACTTCAAGCAATTGGTAATGATGCTGTATCAAAAGATAAAAATGTAATTTATGTAACAATCGAACAGTTTATGAATGATTTTTTATTTTCTATGAAAAATAAAAATTTAGAACACTTCAAGTCAAAATATAGAAAATGTGATCTTTTACTTATTGATGATGTTCAGTTTTTAACAGGTAAAGAAACAACTCAAGAAGAGTTTTTTCACACATTTAATGAACTAAAAAATGCTAATAAACAAATAGTACTTACTAGTGATAGGCTACCTTCTCAAATAGCAGGTCTTGAAGACCGTATTAAAAGTAGATTTGAACATGGTTTAAAAGCACATATCAATTTACCAGAACTAGAAACAAAAATTTTAATCATTGAAAAGAAAAGTGAACTAAATGGAATTACACTTACTAAAGATATAGTTCAATATATAGCTACAAACCTTGGTAACTCAGTAAGAGAGATAGAGGGTGTACTTATTCAAATAAATGCTAATGCTAATTTACTTGGAGTTGATATAAATATAGAACTTGTTCAAAGAGTTTTAAAAGATCAAATTAAAGAAACTAAAGAAAATATTAAACTTATTGATATCATTAGTATTGTTTCAAATGAGCTTAATATTAAACCATCTGATTTAAAGTCAACAAAAAGAACTAAAAATGTTGTAGATGGTAGAAGAACTGTAATATACCTTGCACGTGAGCTTACTCATAACTCTATGCCTGATATTGCAAAGTTTTTAGGAATGAAAGATCATTCTTCTGTTTCTAAAAATATATCAAAAGCAAATGAATTAATAGAAAAAGATGAAAACTTTAGATTAAAGCTTGAAAATCTAAAAAATAAAATTATAAATAAGGATTATTAGTAGTTATAAAAAAAGTTTAATGTGAATAGATGTGAACAACTATTAATATTTAAAAACAAGAAATTTGCTTTAAATATTGAGTTTTGAGATTGTTTTCATCTATTCACATCGACTACTACTAATACTACTTATTTATTAAATATAAATAATAGCAAAAAGGAAAAAAATGAAATTTACGATATCTAAAAACATCATTGAAAATATTGTTTCTTCTATGCAACCATTTTTAAATAAAAAAGACTCTAGTGCAATTACTTCTCATATTTATATGGAAGTATTAAATACAAACTTAATTATTAAGTCTACTGATTATGAGATGGGTTGTGAAGCTAATGTATCTGATATAAAAGATATTATTGATGGAAAATCTACTGTTAATGGTAGTAATTTATTAAATATAATTAGAAGATTAAAAGATGAAGAAATTATATTTGAAGTAGTTGATAATAATTTAAATATTAAACAAAAAAGATCTAACTTTAAATTACCTATGTATAATGCAAATGAATATCCTGATTTTGTAAAACTTGATAATTTAAAATCTTTAAATATTAATACTATTAATTTAATTAATTCTATTAGAAAGATTACTCCATCTATTGATAACAATAATCCTAAGTTTGAATTAAATGGTGCATTAATAGATATCAAATCACAAAAAATTAATTTTGTTGCTACTGATACTAGAAGATTAGCTGTTTCTAATTTAGAAAATATTTCTAATGAAGAATCACAAATTATTATTCCTAAAAAAGCTATTATTGAGATACAAAAATTATTTTTAGATGAAGCAACTGTAAAATATGATGATACATATCTTGTAGTTTCTAATAATAATTATACTTTTTTTACAAAACTAATAAATGGTAAATTTCCAGATTATGAAAGAATTATTCCTAATAGTTTAAAATATAACTTTCCTTTATCTAAAGCACTTTTAATAGAAGCAATTAAGTTAGTTACTTCTATCGAATCTAAAATAAAAATGACTTTTAATCAAGATAGTATAATTTTTGAATCACTAGATGATGATAGTGAATCAAAAACTCAAATCGATGTTCAATTAAATATAGAAGAATCTTTTTATATTGCAGTAAATAGTAAATACATATTAGATTTTTTAAGTAGTACAACTAATGAAAATATTAATATTGGTTTTAACGAGTCTAATTTACCATTTTATTTAGAAGACAATAATTTCATTACAATTGTAATGCCAATAGTATTAGATAAGTAAGGATAAATTATATGAGTACAGAAATAGAACAGACAGCATACGGAGCAAGTAATATTAAAGTCCTAAAAGGACTTGAAGCTGTAAGAAAAAGACCTGGTATGTACATTGGTGATACTAATGAAAATGGTCTTCACCATATGGTTTATGAAGTTGTTGATAATTCAATTGATGAAGCAATGGCAGGTTTTTGTGATACTATTAAAGTTACAATTACAAAGTCTAATTCTATTATAGTTTCAGATAACGCTAGAGGTATTCCTACAGATATGCATCCTACTGAAAACTTAAGTGCTGCAACTGTTGCACTTACTGTTTTACATGCTGGTGGTAAATTTGATAAAGATACATATCAAGTTTCTGGTGGATTACATGGGGTTGGTGTATCTGTTGTAAATGCACTTTCATCTGATCTTAAAATGACTATTCATAGAGGTGGAGAAGTTCATTATCAAGAGTTTTCTGAAGGTAAATTTGATAAACAATTAGAAGTAATTGGTACTACTAAAAAAACTGGTACAACTATTGAATTTCAACCAGATGCAACTATTTTTGAAGTTACAGAATATAAATACGAAATTTTGGCTAAAAGGTTTAAAGAAGTAGCTTATTTAAATCCTACAATTTCTATTGAATTAACTGATAAACGAGATGGTAAAAACGAAGTTTTCCATTTTGAAGGTGGTATTAAACAATTTGTAGAAGATACTAATAAATCAAAATCAATCACTGACTCTATTGCTTTTTCTGCTAAAGAAGATGGTGTAGAAGTAGATATTGCTTTAATGTATAATGATACTTATACTGGAAATGTTAAATCTTTCGTTAATAATATTAACACAGCAGATGGTGGTACACATGAAGCTGGTTTTAGAGATGGTTTAACTAGAGCTATTAGAAATTATTTAAAAGCTAATGCAAATGCTAAAGATAAAGATGCAAAACTTGATGGTAATGATACAAGAGAAGGTTTAGTTGCAGTTGTAAGTGTTAGAGTACCTGAACCTCAATTTGAGGGTCAGACAAAAGGTAAATTAGGTTCTTCTTATGTTAAACCTATTTGTCAAAAACTTACTTTTGAGATGTTAAGTAAATATCTTGAAGAAAATCCTGTACAAGCTAAACTTGTAATGGAAAAATCTTTAATGGCTGCACGTGGTAGAGAAGCCGCTAAAAAAGCTAGAGAACTTACAAGAAAAACTGATAGCATGTCTGTTGGAACTCTTCCTGGTAAATTAGCTAACTGTCAAACTAAAGATCCTGAAATTGCTGAATTATATCTAGTGGAAGGGGATTCTGCTGGAGGATCTGCTAAACAAGGTAGAGATAGAGTTTATCAAGCAATTTTACCACTAAAAGGTAAGATTTTAAATGTTGAAAAAGCAAGACTTGATAAAATTTTAAAATCTGAAGAGATTAAAAATATGATTACAGCTATGGGTTGTGGTATAGGTGAAGATTTTAATGAAGAGAAAGTAAGATATCATAAAGTTATTATTATGACAGATGCCGATGTTGATGGTAGCCATATTCAAACTTTACTTTTAACATTCTTTTTTAGATTTTTAAGACCAATTATTGATAAAGGTTATTTATATATAGCTCAACCACCATTATATCTTTACAGAAAAGGTAAAAATGAAACTTACCTAAAAGATAATAATGCGCTGAGTAATTTCCTAATTGAAAATGGTTTAGGAAACTTTGAATTTGAAGGTATGGGTCATAATGATTTAGTAGACATGTTCAAAATTGTTTCTGCTTATAGAGGTATGTTAGAAAATCTTGAAAAAAGATATTCTTTAGTAGAAGTAATAAAACATATTATTGAAAATGATTCTTTAGTTGAATTAGATAATGAAAAGCTATTTATAGAAGTTGAAAAATATTTAGCTACATGTGGATATAACATTTTAAGCAAAACAGTTAATGAAGAAGCTATTCATCTATTTGTACAAACTAATGAAGGTTTAGAAGAACTTATCATTGATGATGAATTATTTGCAAGTCCTTATTTTGCTGAAGCTACATATTTATATAAAAAGATTTTAGATAGAGATACTTCTATATTTGAAGATAGAGATATGATAGAATATCTTACTGAAATAGAAGAGAGTGCTAAAAAAGGTGCTTATATTCAACGATACAAAGGTCTTGGTGAAATGAATCCTGAACAGCTTTGGGAAACTACTATGATACCAGAAAATAGAAGACTTTTAAAAGTAACTGTAGATGATGCTGAGATTGCTAGTGAAACATTTACACTATTCATGGGTGATGAAGTTGAACCTAGAAGAAAGTATATTGAAGATCATGCTAAAGATGTTGAACATTTAGACGTATAATAAAATATATTTCAAAAAAAGGGGAAAGATTTATATCTTTCCCCTTTTTTTATTTAAAGTAATTTTCTACAATTTCAGACACTGGATCCCAAAGAGTAACTTGTCCATCTTTTTCTTGAAATATTTTTGCATGATTTTTTTCAGATATTGTTTTTAAGAGGTTATAATTTGATAAAAATTTTCTAGGATCTTTTATATTACAGTGTTTTTCTAATGTAGTAATATTTACATAATGGCTATTATTATTGGATAAATCTATAAATGTTTTTAATATTTTATAATTATATTGATTTGGTTTTCGTAACCATAAGGGTACTTTTCTTTTTACTTTTTCTATCTCATTATTTTGAATTTCACTGTCTAATATTTTCTTTTTTTTATTTTTAAATTTATTATTTTCTAATTCTATTTGCAAATATTTTATATTTCCCATTATTGACAAAAGTTTTTCTTCAATTATTTTATTTTCTATAGATATACTCTCTTTATAAGCAGATTTAGTATCATTTAAAATTTCTTCAATTATCTCTTTCATTACACTTCCTTAGTTAAATATATACTATAATAAGTTAACTTATTTAGTTATAAGTTCTTATAAGAATATTATAAGTAATTAAGTAAAATTTTAGTTTTTTAAATAATAAAATTATTTTTTCTTTATAAATAAAAAAGGGGAAATTACTTAGTGTAATTTCCCCTTTTTAGGATAGATTTATTTAGTTATTAATTATGCTTCTTTCATCGTTTCCGCAATCATAAATGCTAACTCTAAAGATTGGTCAGCGTTTAAACGTGGATCACATTGTGTATGATATCTGCTTGTTAAGTCTTTAGTTGTAATATTACTACTTCTACTTCCTGTACACTCAGTTACATCTTGTCCTGTCATCTCTAAATGTATTCCACCTGCAACAGAACCTTGAGCTTTATGAATTTGAAAAAATTGTTTAACTTCACCTAAAATGTTATCAAAATCTCTTGTTTTATATCCATTATCTGCTTTTTCAACATTTCCATGCATTGGATCACTAGACCAAACAACTTTTTTTCCTTCTGATTCAACTTTTTTAAGTAACTTAGGAAATTTTTCTGCAATTTGATTTGCACCCATTCTTACAATAAGATTTAATCTTCCTGCTTCATTTTCTGGATTTAACTTATCAATTAGTTTTATAAGTTCATCTTCTTTCATAGAAGGACCCACTTTACAACCAATTGGATTTTTTATACCTCTAAAGTACTCTATATGAGCTTCATCTAATGCTCTTGTTCTATCACCAATCCATAACATATGTGCACTACAATCATACCAATCACCAGTTAAACTATCTTTTCTAGTTAGCGCTTCTTCATAGTTAAGTAAAAGTGCTTCATGTGAAGTAAATAAAGTAGTTTGGTTTAAAGCAGCTGTATTTGCTGAATTAATTCCACAAGCTTCCATAAATTTTAAACTTTCACTAATTTTAGATGCTAGTTCTTCATATTTTTCACCTAAAGTATGATCTTTCATGTAGTTTAGATTCCAAGAATGTACTTTATTTAAATCAGCCATACCACCTCTTGCAAAGGCTCTTAAAAGATTTAATGTAGCTGCACTTTGGTTATATGCTTTTAAAAGCTTTTTAGGATTTGGCATTCTTGATTTTGTATCAGTAGCAATATCATTTACGATATCACCTCTATAACTTGGATATTCAATACCATCTATCATTTCAGTATCACTACTTCTTGGTTTTGCAAATTGACCAGCAATTCTACCTACTTTAACAACAGGTTTGCCACCACTAAATGTCATAACAACTGCCATTTGCATCATTACTTGGAAAAGAGATTTTATATTATTTGCATTAAAAGCTTTAAAACTTTCTGCACAATCTCCACCTTGAAGTAAAAATGCATTTCCGTTAGCTACATCTGCTAATTGTGCTTTTAAATTTCTAGCTTCTTCTGCAAATATTAATGGAGGATATGAAGATAATTCTTTTTCAACTTTTTTTACTTTTTTCATATCTTCATAAGTTGGTTGTTGTTTAATTGGAAAATCTCTCCAAGAATTAGGTGTCCAAATTTTACTCATAGTTTTGCCTTTTATAATTTTACTTTTTTTAATAATTCTTCAAATGACGATTTAAATGCACTTAAACCTTCATTTAGTAACTGTTTTGATACTTGTTCTATATTTACATTATGTTTTGATAATTTTTCAAAATATAAATCACAATCTTTTTCAGTAATAACATTTGATTCTATTTTAGAACCATTTTCTATCCAATCTTTTATTGTAGCAAGAGGTGCTGTATTAATCGTATTTTTATAAATCAAGTTATCTATATAATAACTTGGATTTAAGTCATCACCTTTTACACCAGTACTTGCAAATAAAGTTCTTATATTATTATTTTCAAATTTTTCTATTTCATAATAACATTTAAGTGCATTCATAATTCCTACTTTTGCAATTTCTAAGTTTTTATTTTTCATTATAGGATCTAATGTTCTATCAAATCTACTCACGAAAATAGAAACTACGCCTTTTGTATCTTTTCCACTTTTAAGAATTCCATTATTTAGAGATCTAGCACAGTTTATTGCTTGATCTTTTGAAAAAATTAATGTAGCATTTACATTTATACCTAAGGTAGTTAATTCTTCCATAGCTACATATCCAGCTTCAGTTGCTGGTACTTTAATCATTACATTATTAAATCCAATTTGTCTATGTAATCGAATACCCTCTTCAACTGTAGCATTTGTATCATCACATAATGTTGGATCAACTTCAAGTGAAATAAAACCATCATCTGCATCATTATCATATAATGGTTTTAAAAGCTGAGCAGCTCTTTTTATATCTGATATTGCCAATTCTTCATATATTTTTTTAGTTTCATTAGCTTGAAGCATATTTATTTGTTGAGCATATGCATCAGATGATGTAATTGATTGTTCAAAAATTGCAGGATTACTAGTTGCTCCATGAATAATTTTATCACTAATTAAATTTTGAAAACCATTTTCTAAAAATTCTCTTTCAATAAAGTCACACCATATTGAATAGTTTATCTCTTCTTTTAAATTCATATTATTTATATCCTATTTTATCTTTGTACAAATGAGGTCTTTGTCAACATTTCTTTTAAAATCTTTTAAAACAAAACCTTTACACTCTTCATTTGTTTTCAAATTTTTAAAACTAATTGTGTATTTATACCCTTTAATATTTATATCTTCTCTAAGAAATTGATGATTTGCATACACTTTTACATCACGAACATTATCATACCCTAATTTTTGAAGAATTTTGGTTACTTTACTAGCTTGTCCATTTGCTACTAAAAAATACCATACAATTCCTAATCCAATTAAAATAATCATTATAAATACAGTTTTTTTAGGCATTTTTCTAACTTCTGTTTCCATTAATATCCTTATAATATACGTATTTTACCATAAATTAGCTATAATGCGCTTATGAAAAATGTACTAGTAATTCTTGATGGGCATATTGCAAAACATCTAATGAAAAGAATGATTGACCTTAATAATAATTTTAATCAATACGATATTATATACACTGATGATAATATAATACAAGATAATTTACCATCTAATTTTACGCTTTATAAATTTGATCCTACTAGTTACTCAAAACTATCGTTTGTATTAAATAAAGTTTTATATCAAGATGCGCTTGTTGTATTATCAACTAAAGAGGATACCATTGCTGTTGTTCAAAATATACGAAAAAGATATAAAGATCTTTTTTTTAATGTTTACGATAACTGGAATCTTGAACTTAATGATAAATATGTTCAATACTATAGAGGACAGGATGTTTTATCAAATGGTTTAATAGAACACTTACCAAATATTCCAGTTTTTGCACAAAATATTGGTTTGAGACAAGGTGAGATAATGGAGATAAAAGTTCCATTTGGTAGTACCTATGCATATAGATATATTGGAAGTATTGGTCAAAAAGATTGGCGTATAGTTGCTTTATATAGAAATCAACAACTCATGACAGTAAAAGCATCCTTGATTATTAAACCAAACGATATTATCATTATCATTGGTAAACCAGAAGTTTTATTGCAAGTGTATAGTGCAATATCAAAATCAAGTGCTCAGTTTCCAATGCCTTTTGGACGAAATCTTTATTTATATATTGATATGTATGTACAAAGTGAGAATGAGATTATAAATGTAATAAATGATGTAAAAATTTTACATAAACGGATTAAAAACTCCAAATTAATTGTAAAAATCACACGTCATAGTTCTGTTGCTATGGTTAATAAAGTACAATCATTACTAAAAGATGTAAAAGATTTAGTTGTAAGTATGGATTATCATAATAAAGGTATGAGAAAAATACTAAAAGAAGATAAATTTAAATTTGATATGGGAATGATAGTATTAACTAAAAGTATATTAGTACAAAAAGAGATTGTTAGTGATCTAATTGCTCTTAAAATACCTATTTTTAAAATTGGGAATGAACATATCTCATCATTAAAAAGTTCATTGGTTTTACTTAATAATAATAAACTATATGAGCAAATTTCACCTATATTATTTGATATCTCAAATCAATTAAAAATTACACCTAAAGTTTTTGATATTGATCCTATAGGTGATGCTAAAAGAGAAAACTTATTATCTCATTTAAATAACTTATCAAAAATTTTTAATCAAAATATAGTTGTAGTTTCTGAAAAATCTAATCCTATAAAAAGATTGAGTGAAGAACAAAATGTATTACAGATTTTACCTTTAAAAGTCGAAATGTTTAAAAAAAGAAAAATAAAATTTTTTAGTACTGACAGTGATTTATTATCATATGATAGTAACAAATTTAATCAAATACTTATTCCTGTTATTGATGATTTAAAATAGTTATTAAGGTAATATACTAAAATCTTCAATAATATCAAAATCAATCATAGCATTTAACAATGCTATCTTTGTAGCTTCTTTAAACATTTTTATATCAATATCTTTCTCTTTTAATTTTCCATTGTCTATATATCTTTGTCTAGTAGTTCCCAATAAAAGTGGTGTTTTTGGTGTGTACCATTGATTATCTATAAATATTGCAATATTGGCTATTGTTGTATCAGTAATAAGATTATTTTTTACTATGATTATCTCATCAGCTGTATCTTTTTTTAAAAATAAATTGTTTATGTGTTCTCTATTTTCATATTTATATTTGTAGTTTATAGTGTCATCTATAATTATTTGAAAAGTTTTTAAATGACGTTTATTATATAAAACAAATGAAACGTCAATAACTTCATCTTGTGAGTATATAACTTTACATTTTAATAAATGATCATTTGGTGGATAAATATATTCTAATAAATTAATATTTTTACCTATTGTATTTGCAATTCTTTTTTCATGATAATGTATATTATATACTTCATTATCATTACATTTTATTGTTTCAAAATAATTCATTTTTTTCCTTTATGGAATATATACTTTATCACACATCTCTTGGTATTCTTTATTCACATCACTATCGCTTGTGATACCACCACCGCTTTTATATGTTAAATTATTATTAGAATCTTTTTCAAGATATCTTATTATTACAGAACTATCAAGAGTACTTCCATTATATATTCCAAAAACGCCTGTAAAGTAGCCTCTGTCATATTTTTCTATTTCTTCGAGTATTTGTACTGTTTTTCTTTTTGGAGTTCCTGTAATGCTTCCTGCTGGTAATAATGAAGTAATTATATTACCAATTCTTTTTTCCCAATGTTTTTCTAATTCACCAGATATTTTTGAACTTACTTGTATAAGTTCTTTATCTCCAGCTTTAATATTTTCACAATATCTGAAATTTTCTACTTTAACTTTATTTGAAACAATAGATAAATCATTTCTAAGTAAATCTACAATCATAGTATGTTCAGCTAACTCTTTTTTATCTTCAAGAATAATTTGTTTTGCATTCTCTATTTTTGCGTTAATTGTACCCTTCATCGGATAAGTATAAATTTTATTGTTTTTAATTTCACAAAATCTTTCAGGTGAAAAACAAACAAATTTATTTTTATAATTTAATTTAAATTTTGCATTCGCTATTTCATATATATTATCTAAAGTTAAAGATGTTTTTATTTTTGTTTTAGAAGTTAAATTTGCTAAATAGGTATTACCATTTATTATTTCATTTTTTAATTGTACAAATTTATTATTGTAATCATCAAAATTTATATGATCTTTTTCGAGTACCTGATTATGTTCTGTGGTATTTTTGTTTTCTGAAATACTATATTTAATATCTTGGGGAAGTTTTGAAAGAGGAATAACTTCATATTCAGATTTGTCATAATTAATGATGAAAAAAAATGGTTCTTTTTTTTCACCATAAATATTAAGTTGTTCTTCTAAATTCAAATTTTTACTGTTTTAATATTAATTTTTTTAAACAAGCCATTCTCACTGCAACACCATTTGTAACTTGCTCTAAAACTTTTGATCTTGGATCTTCTAAAACTTCATCACTTATATCTACATTTCTATTTACTGGACCTGGGTGTAATATAAGTAAATCTCTATCTTGTATTAATTTTTTTGTAATACAATATTTTTTTGCATATTTTCTTTTACTCATCTCTAATTCTTCTTCAGTTCTAGAAAAATTATGTCTTTCATGTTGTACTCTTAAACTCATAATCATATCTAATTCATCTATTACAGATTTGATATTTTTTACTGTTTTAAATTTTGATGTAACATGAAATTCTTTTGGAGCAACTAAAATTGGTTTTAATCCAAATCTAGGTAAAAGTTCTAAATTAGAAGAGGCAACTCTTGAGTTTAAAACATCTCCAACAATTGCAATTTTTTTATTTTCTACATCATAGTTATAATGATCCATAATTGTATACAAATCTAAAAGTGCTTGAGTAGGATGTGCATTTTTACCATCACCAGCATTTAGTATTGGACAACTTACATGTTTTACTAAACTTGCAGGTAAACCACTATCACTATGTCTGATAATAATTGCATCTGGTTTCATAGCATCTAAGTTTGCAATAGTATCTTCTACTGTTTCACCTTTTTTAGTTGAACTTGTTTGTACTTCTAAATTTACAACTTCTGCACCAAGTCTTTTTGCCGCTATTTCAAAACTACTTCTCGTTCTTGTAGAATTTTCAAAAAATAAAGTAACTATAATTTTACCTTTTAAAAGGTTATTTGATTTTAAATCAATAAATAATTTTGCATCGTCAAAAAGTTTTATGATCTCTTCATTTGAAAAATCTTCAGTTGTTATAAGGTGTTGCATATTTTCTCCCATTTCTTTTATAATCTATTTGCAATTATATCATATCTTAATTTTAGATATCCAATCATCTAAGGTTTTTTCATAGCCAATTTTTTTACTTTCATAAAAAGTGATATTTTTTTCTAAATATTGTTGCTCTACATATCCCCCAAAATCGTGAGGATATTTATATCCTATATGTGAATCTTTAAGATGAAGAGGAATATCTAGTACCTCTTCATTTCCTACATAAAATAATGCACTATTAATTGCACTATAGGCACTATTTGATTTTGGACATGATGCTAAATAAATTACACATTGTCCAAGTATTATTCTTGATTCTGGAAAACCAATTTTATTGCAGCTTTGCATCGTATTACTTGCCAAATTAAATGCATGAGGATTTGCATTTCCTATATCTTCACTTGCAAAAATTACAAGACGTCTAGATATAAAGTCTACACTTTCTCCACCATCAATTAAGCGAGCTAAATAATATAATGCAGCATCAACATCACTACCTCTAAGAGATTTAATCATTGCACTTGTAATATCGTAGTGGCTTTGAGATGAACTTACTCCATCACCCATACTATTCATACGTAATTCTTTTAAAATATCTAATGTAATAATATTATCAATTTTAGATGAAAATTCAAGTAAATTTAATAAAGCCCTGCCATCTCCACTACTGCTGACTATTAAATAGTCTATAGCTTCTTTATCTATGTTGATATCAAGTTTTTTGATTGCTTTATTTAATAGTAATTCTAGTTCTTTATATGATAATGTTTTAAATTCATAGATAAAACTTCTTGAACGAATTCCATTTGTTAAAGAAAAAAATGGATTTTCTGTACTAGCACCAATTATAATTGCATCATAGTTTTCCATAATTGGTAATAATACTTCTTGTTGTGTTTTTGATAGTCTATGTACTTCATCTATAAATATAAGAGGTTTTAGTAACGCATTATCATAACGTTTAAATATATCTCGTAATTGTTCTATTTTAAGGCTAGTAGCATTCATACTATAAAAATCATAACCACTATTTTTAGATATGATTTTTGCTAAGGTAGTTTTTCCTGTTCCTGGAGGTCCATAAAAAAAGAGATGTGGTATCTCTTTTTTTATGATTAATTTGTGTAGTGCTTTATTTGGTGATATTATGTGAGATTGACCGATAAACTCTTCAAGAGTTGTTGGTCGTAAAAGATTTGCTAGGTTAGTACTCATCATCGTATAGGTCTGTGCTTGTTTTCTTTCTATTTACTTTATTTTGTTGTTTCATAAAGTCTCTCATATTTTCATATTCATCTCTCTCAAGATATCTTACTTTTCCTGATGGTAAATTATTTAAATTAATTCCACCAAAACTTACTCTTTTAAGATCCACAACTTTTGATCCGAAATGGGCAAAAAATCTTCTTAATTCTCTATTTTTACCTTCTGAAATTGCAACTTTTAATTTAGAATATTTAGTAGTACTTGTTTGTACTTGATAACCTAAAAATGGTTTAAACTCCATATTAATTGTTTTTGTATGATCCCAAGCACCAGCTGTTGCATCATCAAGAGTGATTCCATTATCCATAGCACTTATCATTGCTTTAGTAACTTCACCTTCAATTTTTAGCTTATATACTCTTTCTAAATCTGATGTCATAATAGCTGTTGCAATTTTTGGATCATCAGTCATTAGTAATACACCTTCACTTGCATAATCTAATCGTCCTATTGGTATAAAGTGGCTAAATTTTTTACCGATTGTATCGTATATAATTTTTCTTCCCTGAGGATCATTTTTTGATACGATTTCACCTTTTAGTTTATTGTATACAATAACTGTAGATGCTCTTGTAAAGTCAACCTTTACAGTTCTACCATTTACTTTTACTATTGTTTTAAATCCTACTTTAGTTGCTAAATCACCAATTACTTTTCCATCAATTGATACTTTACCAGCTTTGATTAATTCATCAGCTTCTCTTCTTGAAAATCTACTGTTATGTGAGATAAACTTATTTAGTCTAGTTTTTTGTTCATCTTCATTTCTATTGTCATTATTTCCCATGATTATTTCCTTATGTTTAATTATTCGAATTATATCTAAATTTATGGAGTATCGTTGATTTTTTGCATAAAAAAAGGAGTGAAATTATTCACTCCTTTTTTATTTATGTTCCATGTGGAACTTTTAATTTGTATTATTGAACAAATATAGTTGGTACAATCATTGGGTACTTTCTATATTTTCTAATACAATGTTTTCTTACAACTTTTCTTAGTTCTTCTTCAACAGCTCTAGTATTTTGTAAAATACCTGGTTTAATATGCTCTAGGAAGTTTGCTAATATATCTTCAATCTCTTTAGAAAAATGTTTTTCTTGTTTTGAATCAACCATACCAAATGAACTAACTCTTGATGGCCCAACAACTTTTCTCTCATTTTCAGAAATTTGTGCAACGATCATAATTACACCTTCATTCGCCATAGTTTGTCTATCTATAACTACATCATCACCAATTTTTCTATTTCTTTGGTTATCTATGTATGTTTTACCTGTTTTAACAGTTTTTACTTTTTTAACAAACTTAGGAGCAATCTCTATTTGTTCACCATCACTTAAAATGTATGTATTTCTTTCTAATACTCCACAATCAATACCTGTTTGAATGTGTCTTACAACATGGTTATATTCACCATGAATAGGGATAAAGAACTTTGGTTTACAAAGTCTTAGCATTAGTTTTTGCTCTTCTTGTCCAGCATGTCCAGATACATGAATATCTGTATAATTTTGGTAAGCTACAGCAGCCCCAGCTTTTTGAATTTGGTTAATGATTTCAGATACACTTCCTTCATTACCAGGTATTGCTTTTGCAGATAATACAACAGTATCTTCTGGTTTAATTTTAATATGTCTGTGCTCATGAATTGACATTCTAAATAAAGCACTCATTGGCTCACCTTGAGAACCAGTTGTAATAATTAAAACTTCTTTATCAAGGTATTTGTTTACTTCATGTGCATCGATAAAGTTTTCTTTTGGAAATTTTAAATATCCTAATGTTAAAGCGATATCTAAATTTTTCTCCATACTTCTACCGATTACACAAATTTTTCTACCAGTATCTATACCAGTTTGAATTGCTTGTGCAACTCTATGTAAATTTGAAGAGAATGTAGACATTAAAATTCTACCTTTTGCTTTAGCAAAAATTCTTTCAAAAGTAGGTCCAACTGTTTTTTCAGTTTTAGTAAATCCTGGTGAGTGTGAATTTGTACTATCACTTAATAGTGCCAAAACACCTTTTTCACCATAATGTGCTAATCTGTGTAAGTCTGCAGGATAACCATCAACAGGAGTATGATCTATTTTAAAATCTCCAGTATGTATAATAGTACCAGCTTCAGTAGTAATAGCTAATGATGAACTATCAATAATAGAGTGAGTCATATGCATCCATTCTACTTCAAAATCACCAATTTTAATTGGTTTTCTTTTTTGAACTGCTCTGAAATAACTTCTGTGTTGTTTCATTTTATGCTCATCAAATTTTGAACCAATTGATTCTAAAGGTAATGAAGTACCATAAATTGGAACTTGTAATTCTTTAAAGATGTATGGCATAGCACCTATATGATCTTCATGAGAGTGAGTAATAACAATAGCAGAAATTTTACTTCTTATTTGTCTTACATAAGTAAAATCAGGAATTAAAATATCTACACCATGCATAGAATCATCAGGGAAACTCATTCCAACATCAACAATAATTGCAGATGTTTCAGTTTCAATTACCATCATATTTCCACCAATCTCACCTAATCCACCAAGTGGAGTAACTTTAAGACTAGCTTCTGATTTTAAATTCAACTTATTATGTGGATTTAATCTTTCTTTCTGAATTCTTTCATTTGTTTCAAATGCTTTTTTTAGGTCATTTGTCCATCCATTACCACTTACTGGTGGTTTTCTTTTTTGAGGAACAGTTTTCCCTTTTTGATTTGGGTTTTGGTTTGGATTAGTATTTGTATTTTCAGGTTTATTTGAATTTACTACTTCAGCTTTTTTTTGAACATTCTCTGCTTGTGGATTAGCAGGTTGTATTTTCGTTTCTTCCATTATTCGTTACCTTTGTATAAATATGGCTGTACAAAGATGCGTCAACTTCATGGGGTCTTGCATTGTCTGATATATTTAGTTCATTAAATGTATCAATTAAAAGTTTCTTATTATGAAATGCTGATAGATTTTTAATTAGTTTTTTTCTTGGTTGTACAAAACAACCTCTCAGAAACTTTTTAAATCCTGAACTTACTGATTTATCTAAATCTTTTTTGATATAGATTACAGCTGAATCCACTTTTGGTGGAGGACTAAAACTCTCTGGAGGAACAACTATAATAGTTTTTGCCTCTTTAGAAACTAATTGTGTTATTACACCCAGTGAAGAATATGCTTTATCTCCACATGATGCAGTAAATTTATCTGCTACTTCTTTTTGAACCATAACGATGATGTGCTCACAATTCTCATCTTCGTATGCATTCAATATAATGTTTGTTGCTATGTAATAAGGTAAATTTGCAATCATGTCATATTTACTATTATATAGTGAATTATTTTCATTCCATTTTTCTAAAACATCACCTAAAATGATGTTTAATTTGTCAGAATCTAATTCTTTTTGAAACTCTTTTTGCAATATAGAGTATAAATCTCTATCTACCTCGTAGGCTGTCACGTCTTTGCACTTGACAAGTTTCTTTGTCAAATCACCTAAGCCAGGCCCTATTTCCACCAAGTGGTTATCATTATGGGGCATCGATTGGATGATCTCTATTAGTACGGAATCGTCTTTTAAGAAATTTTGTCCAAATCTCTTTTTTGCTTTTATATTTGTCATATTGGATTAGAGTCTACCAAACTTATACTTATAATAAGATAAGTAATTATATCTACTATTGTTCCACATAGAACAATTGGCATAATTTTGTTAAAATACTAAATGTTTATAATCCATTGGATATAATTAAGAATATATAATAATAGGAAATTGAATGAGCTATTTTGCAAAAAGAATAATACCATGCTTGGATGTTGATAATGGAAGAGTAGTAAAAGGTGTTAACTTTGTAGGACTAAGAGATGCAGGTGATCCAGTAGAAGTTGCTAAAAGATATAATCTTGAAGGTGCAGATGAAATTACATTTTTAGATATCGGGGCTTCTCACGAAGGTCGTGATACAATAGTTGATGTTGTAAAAAAAGTTGCTCAAGAAGTTTTTATTCCACTAACAGTTGGTGGAGGTATACGAAAACTTGACGATATTTATAATCTGCTCAATGTAGGTTGTGATAAAGTTAGTATAAATTCAAGTGCAGTAACTAACCCCAATTTTATTAATGAGGCAGCAAAAAGATTTGGTACTCAATGTATTGTTGTTGCAATTGATGTTAAAAGAGTGGCAGACGGTTCTTATCATGTTTTTGTAAAAGGTGGAAGAGAAGATACTGGACTTGATGCGTTACAATGGGCAAAAGAAGTATATGATAGAGGGGCTGGTGAAATATTACTTACTTCTATGGATGCGGACGGAACTAAAGCAGGATTTGAAACTAATATCACTGGACAAATAAGTAAACTTGTTGATATTCCTGTTATTGCTTCTGGAGGAGCTGGAACTATGGATCATATGAAAGATGCATTTTTGTGTGGAGCAGAAGCTGCTCTTGCTGCATCAATCTTTCATTTTAGAGAAATAGATATCATGGATTTAAAAAGATACTTAGCTTCAAATAATATACCTGTAAGATTATAATATGAAAACTTTTCTCTTAAGTTCATTGTTTATCATACCAAGTTTATTAAGTGCGTATGAATTAGAATTTAATAAATCATTTAATAAAAATATTCAAAATGATAAGGTTCATACAAATATACGAATTGCTGTTGATTCTAAAGAGATTGATTTTATAAATGAAAAAGTAGAATTTTTTCAAGATTTTATAGAAGAAAATAATTCAGTGTCAAAAAAGAATGGTAATTATAGTTTAGTTCCAAATTATTCATACTCTAATAATAAACAAAAGTTTGTTGGATATAAGGGAACTTTACATTATAGTATAGAAACTCCAAAGTATGAAAATTTAAATCAGTTTATGACAGAGATAATTGATATAAAAAATAATATGAATACAAATAAAGTAAAACTATCTATTTCTAATGTAGAGTGGATAGTTAGTAAAGAACTTTATGAAAAGAGTATTGATGCTATGAGAATAGAAGCACTTTCTTGGATAAAACAATATAAAAAAACACTGACTGATATTTGTACAATAAAAAATATATCTATAAATAAAGGTGGTGGTTATAATCCTGAAAGATATTCAAGAAATGTCATGATGGATAGCAGAACAACTGCAAAGATCACTCCTTTTCAAACAAAACGGTCGATAGTTTTAAATGCAAATTATAAACTAGAATGTAAATAATGAATAGTTATTTAACAAAATAGATAAAGGAAAAAACATGATAGTATGTGCTGGTAAAAGCGAAACATTTCCATTTGCAACTACAATTGGTGTAGGTCTTGTTGAGAGTGCAATGAATCTTACAAGGTTGTGTATGTTTGACAAACCTGATTACATTTTATTTATAGGAAGTGCTGGAAGTTATGGAGATCATAATATTTTTGATATTGTTGAATCTTCAAATGCTTCAAACCTTGAACTTTCATTTTTGGAAAATAATGCATATACTCCAATTGATAATGTATTAAAATGTGAAGAACCAAAATTTCAAAGTGATACAATAGTAAACTCATCAAATTACATTACTACAAATGAAAAACTAGGACGTGAATATTTACAATATGGTATTGGTATAGAAAATATGGAATTTTATTCAGTTGTTAAAATTGCACAAGAATTTGAAATAGATGTAAAAGGAATTTTTGTTGTTACAAACTATACAAATAAAGATGCACATAAAGACTTTATATCAAATCATGAAGCTGGAATGGACAAACTAATAAAAGAATTAGAGATAAGAAAAATTATTGTTCCACGTGGAACAACGTTAGAAAAAAGCGAATAGTTTCGCTTTTTTCTCAAAGAGAGTGTAAACACAAAAGTTGTGCAAGATTAAACTGATATTTACAAAGTGAATCAGTGTATCTAAGGAACTTTATATACAAGATATTTAATATCTTGATTAGAATAGAAAAGGAAATACCATTAAAACAATTTATGACTATACGTTAAAAGAGTTACAAGAAAATGTAAAACCAAGTTTTAGAGCGAAACAAATCTATAACTGGATATATAAAAAATATGTAACTTCATATGAAGATATGAAAAATATTCCAAAAGATCTTAAAGCAGATTTGGAAGTTAATTACCCAATAGATATTTGTAAAATAATAGCAGTTGAAGAAAGTACAGATGGAACTAAAAAATATCTTTTTCAATATAAAGATGGAAAAACAGCAGAAGCTGTTCTTCTTCTTATGAAAGATAAACAAAAAGATGAAGATGGAAATATAATAAAAAGTGAAAAATATACTTTTTGTGTTTCGAGCCAAGTTGGTTGTAAAGTTGGATGTACATTTTGTTTAACTGCAAAAGGAGGTTTTGTTAGAGACTTAACTCCTGGAGAGATTGTAACTCAAATAAGTTATTTAAAGAAAGATAATAATATCGCTGAAAATAAAGCTGTAAATATTGTTTACATGGGTATGGGTGAACCTCTAGATAATTTTAAAAATTTAGTGCAAGCTATTAATATTATTTCTGATTTAGATGGTTTAGCAATTAGTACAAGAAGACAAACTATTTCTACAAGTGGAATTAGTAGTAAAATTGAAAAACTAGGTGCATTAAATTTAGGAGTACAATTAGCAATTTCTTTACATGCCGTTGATGATGGACTACGTTCAGAACTTATTCCAATGAATAAAGCTTATAACATTCAATCAATCATTGATGCTGTACGTAAGTTTCCAATAGACACACGAAAAAAAGTTATGTTTGAATATCTTGTAATTAAAGATCAAAATGATGATCTTAAATCAGCTGATAAACTAGTGAAGTTATTAAATGGTATTGATGCAAAAGTAAATCTTATTTTCTTTAATCCTTTTCCTGGAACAACATATGAAAGACCATCAAAAAATAGTATGATTAAATTCCAAGAATACTTATTGAGTAAAAAACTCATGTGTACTATTCGTGAGTCAAAAGGTATAGATATTAGTGCAGCATGTGGTCAGTTAAAAGAAAAGGAACAAGATGGGAACTCTTGATCTTATAATGCTTGGCTTTATTACAGTTGTTCTTATTGGAGGAATGGCTGGACTTTTTATTTATAATAATAAAGAAGAATAAGCACTTACGATGTGTAAGTGGTATTATGTTAAAATAATATATATTAGATAAGAAGAAGGCAGTAATAATGAATATAAATGATATAGCAAAAGAAGTATTTGAAATAGAATCAAATGAAATAGCTAAACTATCAAACTTACTCACAGATGATTTTAGTGATGCTATACATGCAGTTATCAACACAAAAGGTAAGTTTATTATTTCTGGAATGGGTAAGTCAGGAATTATCGGTAAAAAAATTGCTGCAACATTAGCAAGCACAGGAACACCAAGTTTTTTTCTACACCCAGGTGAAGCTTATCATGGCGATTTAGGAATGATAGAAAAAGATGATATTATTCTTTTAATATCTAATTCTGGTGAAACGGATGAAGTATTAAAACTTATTCCATTTTTAAAATCACAAGAAAATGTCGTTATAGCTATGAGTGGAAAACCTAATTCAACTTTAGCACAAAATAGTAATTATCATTTAAATATATCTATTGATAAAGAGGCTTGTCCTTTACAGCTAGCACCAATGAGTTCAACAACAGCAACGTTAGTTATGGGTGATGCTATTGCGGCTGCTCTAATGCGACTACGAGACTTTAAAGATGAAAATTTTGCATTGTTTCATCCTGGTGGAAGTTTAGGAAGAAGACTTTTAACAAAAATAAAAGATGTAATGAAAAAAGACAATTTACCAACTTGTAATGAAGAGACAATTGCAAAAGATATTATTCATACAATAACAGATGGTAAATGTGGTTTGGTTGTAGTTACACAATCAAATAAAATAAAAGGTATTATCACAGATGGTGATATTCGTCGTGTAATGGAATCTCAAGAAGAAAACTTTTTCAAACTAAGTGCAAAAGATATTATGACAACATCTGCGAAACTTATTCATGAAGATTCTAAACTTATTGAAGCTAGTGATATCATGAGCGAAAATAAAATAAATTCTTTAGTAGTAATTAATAAAAACAATGAATTATCTGGAATAGTTCAAATGTACGATTTAGGGATATAAATATGATCTTAATGATAGATAATTATGATAGTTTTACATACAATATTGTTCAATATTGTTTAGAACTAGGTGCGAATTTAAAAGTAGTTAGAAATGATGAATTAACAGTAGAAGAGATAAAAGCATTAAATCCTGAAAAAATTATAATCTCTCCAGGACCAGCTACTCCAAATGAAGCTGGAGTTTGTTTAGAAGTTATAAAAGAGTTTGCTGATACTACACCTATCTTAGGAATTTGTTTAGGTCATCAAAGTATTGCACAAGTTTTTGGAGGAGAAGTTATAAAAGCTCCAAATATGATGCATGGGAAAACTTCACAAATAGAAGTTTTATGTGAAGATCTTTTATTTAAAAATTTACCAGAACAGATGACTCAAACAAGATATCATTCATTAACAGTAAATAAAAATAATCTGCCAGAAAATATTATAGTTACTTCAAAAAGTTTAGATGATGAAGAGATAATGTCTTTAAGAATTAGAGATAAAAATGTTTATGGAGTACAGTTCCATCCTGAATCAGTAATGAGTGAATACGGACACGAGATGTTGGATAACTTTTTAAAACTTTAGGTATCTAATGCAATTAAATAAATATAATATTGGTTTTGCGGGAGTACTTTTATCACATGTAATAGTGTTGATATTTTTAGTTGATAGCTTTAGTATTTCAGCAAAAGAAGCCCATATTTATTTTAATGGAGGAGTAAATACTTTATCCCTTATAACTAACTTTTCTACATCAATCTTTGGTCAAAATGATTATGCATTAAGAATTCCATTTATTTTATTTTATATAGGTAGTGCAATTTTATTATATTTGTTAACGGATGATTATTTTAAATCTGAGCGTGATAGACTTATTAGTATATCTATTTTTATGCTTCTACCTGGTGTTAATAGTGCTGCTTTACTTGTTAATGAATCTATAATAGTAATTTTTGGTACCCTACTTTATTTATATCTATATAAACTAAAAGAACAAGAATATTATGCTTTATTGGTATTATTTTTATTTATAGATAATTCTTTTGCAATTTTATTCCTTGCATTGTTTTTTTATTCTTTACGTAAAAAAGATGATATCTTATTGATAGTATCTTTATCTTTATTTGGACTATCGATGACTTTATATGGCTTCGATATGCATGGTGCACCAAGAGGATATTTATTAGATACCTTTGCTATATATGCAACTATTTTTTCTCCAGTGTTATTTTTATACTTTTTCTATTCTTTATATAGAATTGGTATAAAATGGGAAAAAGATTTGTATTGGTATATCTCCATGACTGCATTAGGTTTATCACTTGTATTTTCACTAAGACAAAAAATTTCAATTGATGATTTTGCTCCTTTTGTAGTTATTGCAATTCCTTTGATGGTAAGACTTAGTATTCATAGTTTAAGAGTACGATTAAAAGAATTTCGCACTACAAATTATATATTGATTAGATTGTCTCTTGGAGTACTCATCTTGAGTTTTGTGCTTTTAGTTTTTAATAAGTCTTTATATTTATACTTAGAAAATCCATCAAAACATGCAGCAAACGAACATTATATAGCAAAAGAATTAGCAACACAACTTAAAAGTATGAATATTTCAAAAGTATCAACTAATGAAAAATTAGCACTTAGACTGAAATTTTATGGAATAGAATATGATGAAAATATTATATTAAGTACGAAAAAAATAGATAAAAATGACAAAACAATCAATGTTATGTATAAACACAAAATTATAAAAGAGTACTATATATTAGATCTAAATAATTTTAAAATTGAAATAAAAGAATAAAAAAGAGAATAATGATACAGCTAACAAATATATCGAAAAGATACGGAACTCAAGAACTTTTTAACGATGTTAATTTACGAATGAATAGTGGACAAAGAATTGGTCTTGTAGGAAGAAATGGAACTGGTAAATCTACCTTGTTCAAACTTATATTAGGTGAAGAGTTTTATGATGATGGTGAAATATCTATTCCTAAAAACTATAAAATTGGTACATTAAAACAACATCTTGAGTTTCATGAAAAAACTTTAGTAGATGAAGTATCCTTATCATTAGCAGATGATGATAAATTTAGTGTATACAAAGTAGAAAAAATACTTTTTGGATTAGGTTTTGTACAAGAAGATTTATCAAAATCTCCATTATCATTTTCTGGTGGATATCAAATTAGAATTAATCTAGCTAAACTACTTATAACTGAACCAAACATGCTGTTATTAGATGAGCCTACTAACTACCTTGATATTTTGTCATTACGATGGCTGAAATCATTTCTACGATCATTTGACGGTGAAGTTATTTTAATCACACACGACAGAAATTTTATGGATGCAGTTACTACACATACTATGGGATTAACTCGTAAAACATTAAATATACTTGCAGGTGATACTCATAAATTTTATCAGCAATTAAAAGATAATGAAGAGTTATATGAAAAACAAAAAATATCTCAAGATAAAAAAGTAAAAGAACTAGAAGATTTTATTGCTAAAAATAAAGCACGTGCTTCAACAGCTGCACAAGCACAATCAAAAGTTAAACTATTAGAAAAAATGGATAGAATGGATACTTTAGGATTTGATAATACATTAAAATTTAATTTTAATTTTAAAGAAACACCAGCAAAAGTTTTACTTGATATAAAGGACTTGTCATTTGGATATACAAGTGATACTATTTTATTTAAAGATATCTCTTTTACTCTTAAAAAAGGTGAAGTGTTAGGTATCATTGGTAAAAATGGTAAAGGTAAATCAACTTTATTAAATACTATAGCAAAAGAGCTAACAGCTCTATCTGGAATTATAGATTATCATGGAACTACTGAGGTAGGACATTTTGGTCAGACAAATATCTCTCACTTAAATCCAAAAAACAACATTATGGATGAAATTTATTTAGGTAACTCAAAATTAGCAGAATCAACCGTACGTAATATTTGTGGTTCGATGATGTTTCCAGGTGAGAATGCAAAGAAAAAAATATCTCTACTCTCAGGTGGTGAAAAAAGTCGTGTGATGTTAGGTCAAATTATTGCTAGAGAAGTAAATATATTATTTCTTGATGAGCCTACAAATCATCTTGATATGGATTCAATTGATTCTTTAACAGAAGCTATCAAAAACTTTGATGGTTCAGCCATTATTGTAACACATAGTGAAGAGTTATTAAGACAAGTATGTGATAGGCTTATTGTATTTGCAAAAGATAAAGCAGAATATTTTGATGGTAATTATGACGAATTTTTAGAAAAAATTGGTTGGGAAGAAGAGAGTGAATCAGAGATAAAAGATAATAACTCTAAAGTTGAAGATACTCCTAAAGTAAATAAAAAAGAAAATAAAAAACTAAGAAGTGCAATAATTCAAGAACGAAGTAAAATCACAAGTCCATTAAAAAAGTCAGTTGAAAAACTTGAAAACTTGATTATGAAAAATGAAGAACTTGTTGAAACTTTACATGAAGAGTTAATAGAAGCTTCAAATAAAAATGACAATAGTAAAGTAATAGATCTTTCACGTGAAGTAACTAAATATGAAAAAGAGATAGAAGAGAACTTTGAAGAACTAGAAGTTACACAAACAAAATTAGATGATATTTTGGAAGAATATGAATCTAAATTAGAGGAACTATAAATGAATTTTGATACTTTTAATTTATCGCAGGAGATAAATAAAGCTCTATTGCATTTTAAATATAGAGAAACTACGCCAATTCAAGAAAAAGTAATACCTCTTGTATTGGAGCAAAAAGATGTAATGGCAAAAGCTCAAACTGGAAGTGGTAAGACAGCAAGTTTTGTACTTCCATTACTTAATATTTGGCAAGAAGATGAACGAATTAAAAAAGCTAAAATCAAACAACTTATATTAACACCAACAAGAGAACTTACTATTCAGGTATCAAATGCGATAAAGGACTTTAGTAAAGAGTTTGATATTAAACCTAAAGTTGTTACTGTAATTGGTGGGGAAAGTATTGGCGATCAATTATTAAGTATTCAAAAAGGGTGTGATATTGTTGTTGCAACTTCTGGACGACTTCTTGACATTATAAATAAAAAACAAATCAATTTATCTTTTGTTGAACATTTTGTATTAGATGAAGCAGATAAAATGCTTGATTTAGGATTCGCTGAAGAGTTAGATTCTATTTTAGAACAGTTACCTAATAAGAGACAAAATTTACTTTTTTCTGCAACATACCCAGAAAAAATGTTAAAAATTGCTTCACGTATTACAAAAGAAGCAATAAGTATAGAGATTGAAGATGAAGAACCAACTGTTGTAAATATTACACAAAGAGTAATAGAAGTAAACAAAGAAAATAGAAGCCCACTTCTGCAAGATCTTATTAGAAAAAATAAATGGAATCAAGTATTAGTATTTATGGCAAGTAAACGTGCCAGCGATAATTTAGCTGCTAAGTTTAGAAAACACGGTTTTTTAGCAGAATCATTTCATGGGGATTTAATCCAAGATGATAGAAACTATACTCTTGATGAATTTAAAAAAAATAAAATCAAGATTTTATTTGCTACAGATATAGCAAGTCGTGGACTACATATAGATGATATTGCTTGTGTAATCAATTATGATTTACCGAGAAGTCCTGCTGATTATGTTCACCGTATAGGACGAACTGGACGAGCTGGAAAAAAAGGTACGGCAATCTCTTTTATAGGTCTAGATGATGTTGAACATTTTAAACTGATTGAAAAGCGTTGTGAAATATCTTTAAATAGAGAACAAATCGAAGGTTTCAAACTAACGGGTGAAGTTGTTCAAAAAGAAAAAGGACAAGCTCCAGTTAAGGGTAAAAGAAAAAGTAAAAAAGATAAATTAAGAGAGCAAAATAATCAAAAAAGATAAACGCTCTTTTTCTATTATGGAGATAATTTTTGTACTTATTATTATCTCGATTGTAGTTTCCCAAGTTCTTCCAAAAAGTCAAATTTCAAAATTAAATCTAGCAACACAAAAAATTATTTTATATTTAAATTACACAAGATACATATCTCACATTGATAATAAATTTAATATAAATGATAAAGAATGGGAAAAAAAAAGATGGACATTAAAGTTTTTAAATTGTTCGTCTGACTATAAAGGTTTGTATTATAATGTGTATAGTGATATGTATGGAGGTACCGGAGCATACAAGAAAATAGATACATTAAAAGACCCTCTTAATAATAAATACCTATATTCTTTCCACTGTAAAGAGAATAAAAAGAATGATGAAAGTAAACATGTTTTATTAACAAAAGAGTATGGAATAGAGAAAATAAATGTGAGTTGTAATACAACTTCAACTATAGGACAAATAAGTTTTGGATACGATGGAAAAATATATTCACAGCTAGGATCTAATATAAAAGAGATAACCAAACAGTGCAGAATAAAATTATTTGATAAAGATAATAATTTTACAGAAATAGCAATTGAACCAAAAACTGGATATATACATACAATTTAAACTATCATTTGATATAATCGCGTAATATAATACCAAAGGAATTGCCTTGTACAATTTTGAAAAATATCCATTTGAGAGATTAAATGAATTACTAAAAGATGTCAAACCAAATAGTGATTATGAATTGAGTAGTTTAACTATAGGTGAACCTCAATTTTCAACACCAGATTTTATACAGAATGAGCTAAAAAATAGTACGGAACTTTTAAATAAATATCCAAAAAGTTCTGGAGAAGATTTTTTGAAAGTTGCAATGAAAAATTTTATCTCTAAAAGATTTAATGTAGAGATCCAAAATAATGAAATAATTCCTACTTTTGGTACAAGAGAAGTTTTATTTAACTTTCCTCAATTTTTACTTTTTGGTAAAAGTGATGCAACTATAGCTTATCCTAATCCTTTTTATCAAATTTATGAAGGTGCAGCAATAGCTAGTAACGCTAAAACTATACACATGGATATGACTAAAGAAAATAACTTCTTAGTAAGTTTGACTCAAGAACAAATGCAAGATGCAGATTTAGTGATATTAAACTATCCAAGTAATCCAACTAGTGCAACAATATCAAAACAAGAATTAGTTAAGTGGGTAAAAAATGCTTTAATATATGATTTTGTTCTTATAAATGATGAATGTTATAGTGAATTGTATTTTGATGAAGAAACTAAACCTGTGACATTACTTGAAGCTTGTATAGAAGCTGGAAACAGTGATTTTAAAAACTGTTTAGTGTTAAATTCTATCTCTAAAAGAAGTAGCGCTCCTGGCTTACGAAGTGGATTTATTGCTGGAGATAAAGATATCTTAAAAGATTATATGAAGTATCGTACTTATGTAGGATGTGCTTTACCTTTACCTTTACAAAAAACTGCAGCGATTGCTTGGAATGAAGAAAATCATGTAGAGGTATTTAGAAAAATCTATAAAGAAAACTTTATAATTGCACAGGAAATTTTAGGTACTGCTATTCCTGAAGCAACATTTTATCTTTGGCTTGAAGTAGAAGATGAACTTAAATTTACAAAAGAACTTTTTGAACAAGAAAATATAAAAGTTTTACCAGGTAGTTTTTTAGGTAGAAATGGAATTGGTAAGAACTATATAAGAATTGCTTTGGTTGAAAATTCAACAAAAACAAGAGTTGTACTTACAAGACTAAAAGATTTTATAACTAGATATACAGCATAATAAAGGATACGATACAAATGGAACCAAGTGAATTACATGAAGCAAGAACAAACCCTGAATTTTTAGAGTGTTTAGAAGATTTAGAAAAAAAAGCATTAGAGTCAAAAAGTTTATCAGGACTTTACCAAGTACTTGATTCTCTTCTTGTTTTAGATTTAGACGAAGAGAGAGTTCATACAGTTTATCAAGAAATTTTAAAAGCTGCATTTGATGGAATAGAAGCACGTTTAAAAGAAGATGGTAAATTAAGTTTAGATAATGATGATATTTTTTATATCAGAAGTTTTTATGAACATGCAATTGAAAAATGGAGTATGAATAATGCTAAAGGTGCTAAAGAATTATTTTTTATCTTAACTCAAATTTGTGAAGATGAGTTATTAGTGGAAGCTTTAAATGTACATCTTATCGCATGTTCAAAAGATAGTGATATGGATCACTTTTATGAAGAGAATGTTATGCATGAGCAGTCTCACTCTGAGGATAAATATGGATATTTTATATTAGATTTTAAATTTGATAAAAAAGAGTATTTAAAACAACATACAGATTTACTTCAAAAAGAATTTGAAGAATTAAGTCACTTACTTAACTAATGAAAGTACACTTTATTGGGATAGGTGGTATTGGATTATCTGCTCTTGCTCGATTTCTTCAATATAGAGGATATCAAGTAAGCGGTTCTGATGTTAAAGCTACTCCTATTACGCGAGAACTAGAAAAAGAAGGTATTTCAGTTACTATACCACAATGTAGTTCAGCTATCAAAGGTCAAGATCTTGTTATTTATAGTGCTGCTGTACAAAATGATAATGTAGAGATCCAAGAGGCTAAAAAACAAGAGTTGGTTTTACTTCCTAGAAAAGAAGCTTTGAGTGTAATTATGCAAAAGACTACAAATTATTGTGTGTGTGCCGCTCATGGTAAAAGTACTACAACTGCAATTTTAAGTTCAATACTGCAAAGCTCTGCAATTATAGGTGCAATTAGTAAAGAATTTGATTCAAACTTTAGATATATTGATGAAGTTTTAGCTTTTGAAGCAGATGAAAGTGATGAAAGTTTTATCCTGTCTCATCCTTATTGTTCAATTGTATTAAACACTGAACCAGAACATATGGAATACTATAATTATGACGAGAAACGATTTTATGCAGCATACACAAAATTTTTAGATATTGCAAAACTCCGAGTAATTAATGCTGAAGATGAATTTCTGCAAAATTATAAAGGTTATGCAATAAGACTGTATCCATCAAAAGATATAAATAATATTGAATTTATATTAAAAGATGATGAACCATATACAAAATTTATGCTAAAAGATTTTGGTGAATTTGAAGTTTGGGGATTTGGTGTTCATATTGCAATTGATGCTGCATGCGCTATTTTAGCTGCATCACAAACTATGGAAGTAGATAAAATAAAAGAAAATCTAGCTAAATATAAAGGTATCAAAAAAAGATTTGACATTGTACAAAAGAGTGATGATTTAATCGTTATTGATGATTATGCTCATCACCCAACAGAAATAAAAGCTACACTAGAGTCTGTAGAATTATACAATAAATATAAAAAATTAGACAAAAAAATAGTTATTTGGCAACCGCATAAATATAGTCGTACTTTAGATAACCTTCCTGCTTTTAAAGAATGTTTTAAAGGGTGTGATGAGCTTATTATACTGCCTGTTTGGACTGTTGCAGAAGAGATTAAAGAGATAGACTTTGCAAAAGAGTTTACGAACTACAATACGACTTTATGTACAAAAATACGTACATCTCAAGGTAAGATAGAATTATTAAATAACGAAGAGGTTATTCGTACACTAGAAACGGGAATAGTACTTGGTGTTGGTGCTGGTGATATTACGTATCAACTAAGACATTAATCCAAATCCTTATGGATTTGAAAATGAATTCAAATCCATAGCTTATATAATAGTTATATTTAAATTACTTTGATATTTTATTTTTTTTGATAGTTCGTATATTTATTAACATCAGAAGAGAAATTATAAAAGCTATTATAAATAATCCTGCAAAAACATATAATGTTTGAGAATAAGAACCAGTTGAATCTTTAACCATAGAAATAATTAATGGTCCTACTAAACCAGCTGCTGCCCATGCAGTTAAAATATATCCGTGAATTGCTCCTAGTTCTTTAGTTCCAAAGATATCTCCAATATATGCAGGAATAGAAGCGAAACCTCCACCATAACAAGACATAATAAAGAAAAGTACAACTTGAAATACTACTATTTCTGTAACTGATGGTAAAATATAAAAAGCGATAGCCTGTGTTAAAAAGAAAATAATATATACTATAGGACGAGTAAGATAATCTGATAATGAAGCCCAAAAAATACGCCCTGCTCCATTAAATATTCCCATCAACCCAACTGCAGCAGCTGCTGCTATTGCTGATATCCCTAAAACTTCTTGAAGCAGTGGAGAAGCCACACCAATGATTGCAATTCCACAAGTTACGTTAATAAATAACATTATCCATAAACCATAAAATCTTGGAGTTTTGACTGCTTCATTTAGACCTAAAGAAGATAAGTCTTCTTTTAATTTCTTTTTACCCTCTTTGATTTTCTTTTTAAATTTTTTAGGTAAATAACCCTCTTCCGGTTTTTGTAAATAAAGAGCAGATGAAAACATAACAACAAAATATAATGCACCTAAGATAAAGAATGTTCCCGAAATTCCAACTTTTTCGATGAGAATTTTTATAGTAGGACCCCAAATAGCTGATGCAAAACCAAATCCCATAATCGCTAATCCTGTAGCCATACCTCTTTTATCTGGAAACCATCTTACAAGTGTTGATACAGGAGATATATAGCCTATTCCCAATCCACAACCTCCAAGAACTCCATAAAAAAAGTACAAAAGCATTTTAGATTCCATCATAATTGCAAGTCCTGACCCAGCAGTTCCTAAACCAAATAAAGTAGCCGCAATAATAGCAGATACTCTTGGTCCATTTCTTTCTACAAATTTACCCATTAAAGCTGCAGATAATCCTAAAAAGAAAATTGCAACACTAAATGAAATTGTAACATCTGTTAATGTCCAATTCATCTGTTCTTGAATAGGTTTAACATAAACACTCCATGCATAAACTGAACCTATACATATATGAACTCCAACAGCACTTAATGCCATTAACCATCTATTTTTCTCTACCATTTACATCTCCATATTAATTGATAATCGAATTATAATCAATACTTAATTAAAATGGTCAATTTTTTTTTACTAAACTGCATAATTGACTATTATGAATAGATGATGATATAATTAATTTAATTGATATTGAAATAGCATTTAAAAGATAAATTTCATATAAATAAAGATATAAGGTAAAAAATGAAATATACTTTTATTACACTTCTAATTACAATTGTTTTTTCAGGTTGTGCAATGATGGACAGGGCACTTACTCCTTTAGACAATAATATTAATAAATCAGAAACAATTTATAATGATATAAAATACGATGTAGATGAATCTATTACTAATATGAATCAAAATATAAAGGGTTTGACCTCAGATCTCCATGAATCTTCAATAGTAAAATTCTTTTCTGATGAGAAAACAATTCTAAAATATAGAGATGAAAATTTTGTAAAATGGTCTAAAAAATCAAGGTACAATTCCAAACAATTAATCGTAAAATATTTAAATAAGAATGATATCAAATTGAATGAAAGAGATTTAAAAGTCTCAGATAAAATGGATATTTTAAATAAGTTTTTCTTTAATAAATTAAAAAATGAATATGCAAGAAAGTTTCAACAAAAAAATAAAAAAGTGACCTTTGATTCATTTTTAACAGATAGAGAAAATATTAATAAAATACATAACTACAAAACAAAATTGAAACACTGGGAACATGAGTGGAATATAAATATGTATGTGACACATAAAAAAGTTGCAAAACTAATGTTATCTACTTTATTTCATACACCTAGAATAAAATTTATTTCTTATGATCCATATGATGAAAAATTATACTTAAACGTTTTTTCGCGAAAAAATAAATTTAATCAAAAAATATATGTTAAAGTTGACAGAGATTTAGCAAAAAATATAGAAAAAAATATAAACTATTTAAAACCAATAATATATTTTAAATTTAAAGAAAATAAACTTGATTTGGCTGCTGTTAATTTAACATATAAAAAGAAAACATTATTTGCTGAATTTACCGATGAAACTTATTTTAGAAATAGTTCTATAGTATTTAGTACTGATAAATTATCATTAAAAGATCAAGATGTATCATACTCTGAAATCGTAAAAAATATTGTTCCCCCTTCTTGGTATTATAATTTGGAAGATAAAAACATTGAATATGGTCAAGGTAAAGATAAAAATGATGCTAAAAATGATGCATATAAAAATATTGCTCAAAATATAAAGGTTGTAGTAAATTCAAATTTTACGATGACTAAAAAAGTATCAGGTAGTTTATCAACGAAACATTTGAAAAGTGATACTAATGTAAAAGCAGATGACATATCAATAGAAAACTCAAAAGTTGTTAAAGTGGAAAAGAAAGACGGTATTTGGTTTGTTGCAATTGAGTATTAAAAGTTTTTTATAGAGTGCTTAGTAATGATAAAAGTAAATTTTAGATAAAATACAAAAAATATATATATTGAGGGATTATTAATGGTAGAAAGATACGCTAGAAAAGAGATGAGTGATAATTGGACTCAACAAGCTAGATATGCAGCATGGTTAGAAGTAGAAAAAGCAGCAGTAAAAGCTTGGAATAAACTTGGACTTATTCCTGATGAAGATTGTAAAAAAATAGTAAAAAATGCTACTTTTTCAGTTGAAAGAATCGAAGAGATTGAAGCTGTTACTAAACATGATTTAATTGCATTTAATACAAGTGTATCAGAGTCATTAGGTAAAGAATCAAGATGGTTCCACTATGGTATGACTTCTTCAGATGCAGTTGATACTGGTGTTGCTATTCAAATGAGAGATTCTCTTAAAATAGTTATCAAAGATGTTAAAATGCTTATGAAATCTATCAAAAGAAGAGCAAAAGAACATAAAATGACTTTAATGGTTGGACGTTCTCATGGTATTCATGGTGAGCCTATTACTTTTGGTTTAACATTAGCTGTATGGTATGATGAGATGAATAGACATCTTAAAAATTTAAAAGAGACTTTAAAAGTTATTTCTGTTGGTCAAATATCTGGTGCAATGGGTAACTTTGCACATGCTCCTTTAGAATTAGAAGAATATGCAATGAAAGAACTAGGTTTAAAACCAGAGCCTTGTTCAAATCAAGTTGTACATAGAGATAGATATGCAAGACTTGCAACTGCTTTAGCATGTATGGCTTCAACTGTTGAGAAATTTGCTGTTCAAGTGCGACATTTACAAAGAACAGAAGTTTATGAATGTGAAGAATTTTTTGCAAAAGGTCAAAAAGGATCTTCAGCAATGCCTCATAAAAGAAATCCTATTTTAACTGAAAATATTACAGGATTAGCACGTTCTATTAGAGCTCATGCAGCACCTGCTATGGAAAATGTAGCATTATGGCACGAAAGAGATATCTCACACTCTTCAAGTGAAAGATTTTGGTTACCAGATGCATTTATTACAACTGATTTTATGTTGCATAGAATGAATAACGTTATTGCAAACTTAACAGTAATGCCAGAAAATATGATGAAAAACCTAAACTTAACTGGTGGATTAGTATTCTCTCAAAGAGTCCTATTAGAGCTTCCTATTAAAGGTGTATCTAGAGAAGATGCATATAGAATTGTTCAAAGAAATGCTATGAAAGTTTGGGAAGAGATCCAACAAGGTAAAGCAACAACAAATAAAAAAGGTGAATCTTTATATTTAGGTCACTTATTAGCTGATGATGAATTAAGAAAATCATTATCTGAAAAACAAATTAGAGAATGTTTTAACTATGAGTACTACACTAAAAATGTAAGTGCAATTTTTAAAAGAGTATTTAAAAAATAAATACATTTGAAAACATTTTTAGATACTACAGATAAATCCTTCTCATTTAGTTCATGTGAAGGATGTCCTGCTAAATGTTGTGATGGGAGAGAGGGAACAATATTCTCTCAGCTCATTCTCGAAGATTTTGAAATGGTATCTAAAAACTTTCCTATTCTTTTTACTTTTGGTGAAATGGGATATCTAAAAGCAGTAGTGTTATTTTCTGACGGAACATCTTTTTGTCCTTATATAAAAGATCATAAATGTACTATTTATGATGAACGCCCTTCTATTTGTCGAGTTTATCCTCTTAGTCCCAATATAGATGATAAAGTATATATAGATGATAGTTGTCCTGCCGTAGAAAATAATAACTATAATAAAATTATTGATTCAGGAGAAGTAACATCTCCTTATAAGTACAAAACACTCGACTCTTATCAAGATAAATACATTCAAACTCATCTAGAATTAGAAAAAATAAATGATATAAGTAATTTTAAATCAGTTATTAGTATCAATAATATCACTTTTTACAAATACATTGGTAATACAAGAAATCAATATATAAATTATCACCTCTCCTCATTAGTAAATAATAACAAATAAAGTAATAAACTTTCTTGTTTAAGTTAAAGTTAAGAAAATTTCAGAAAGAATATATAATTATAAAAAAAACTTAATAGGATTATAATATGAGTTTAAGACATTTGACACTTCAAGAAAAATTGGAATTAGCTGTCTCAACAGCAGAACATACATTATTACAGTTGTTATTGCTCTCTCCTGAGATGTTAGTTCGACGTGCAATGTTAAGAAATAAAAATATTACAACATCAATGGTTGATTTATTGGCATTTGATGTAACTGAAAATGTAAGTTATATAGCTATGAAACATAATAAATGTACAGTTAATCGTACATTTGAAGAACCTATTTCTATGTGTGTTCAATGTAAAGTAGATGAGAGAACAGTATCTTGTGAGACTTGTCCTAATCGATAAAGATATTTTATATGCAGTGTAAAATACACTGCATATTTAAGTTATTCAGTAATTTTACTAATTAACTCTTTTGCATTTGATAAAGCTATTTCACTATCATTTTTATCAAATGTTAAAGCAAGAGCCATTCTTCTACCAAGATGTGTTTGCGGTTTACCAAATACTCTTACAAAAGAGTTAGCAGTAAAAATACTCGGGTCAATATTAATTTCAGGAGTAAATGTATCTGTAGTAGATTTATATGCAGCACTTGCCCCTGCTCCATAATTAATATAGTCAAGTGGTAAACCAAGTACTGCTCTTACATGAAGTGCAAATTGTGGTTGCGATTGTGTAATCATAGTAACCATTCCTGTATCATGTGGTCTTGGACTTACTTCAGAAAAGTATACATCATCTCCTTTTACAAATAATTCAACACCAAATAATCCACGACCACCAAGTCCATCGGTTATCTTACGAGCTACATCGATTGATTTTTGCTTAGCAATTTCACTCATTTTCATTGGTTGCCATGAGAAAACGAAGTCCCCATCTTTTTGAATATGACCTATAGGTTCACAGAAAGTTGTTCCTGTTTCATTTCTTACTGTTAAAAGTGTGATTTCATAATCAAAAGATATAAATTCTTCAACGATTAATTCACTAGCATCTCCTCTAGCCTCTTTTGCAATTTCCCAAGAATTTAGAATATCATCTTCTGATCTAGCAATACTTTGCCCATGCCCAGAACTTGACATAACTGGTTTAATTACACAAGGAAAACCTATTGTATTTGCAGCTTTTTTTAAGCCATCTATTGTTGAAACAAACTCATATTTTGATGCTGGAAGTTTTAATTCTTCACAGGCAAAAACTCTAATGTTTTTTCTGTTCATTGTTTTATTTACAGCTTCTGCATTTGGAATTACATGAAAACCTTCATTTTCTGCTTTAAATAATGCAGAAATACTAATAGCTTCAACTTCTGGTAAAATGAAATCTGGTTTTTCTTTTCTTATTATATCTAGAACTTCATCTTCATTTTTCATATTAATCACATATGATTTATTTGCTACAAGATGTGCAGGAGCATTGGCATAACTATCAACTGCAATAGTTTCAACACCTAATCTTTGAGCTTCGATAACAACCTCTTTACCTAATTCTCCACTTCCAAGAAGCATTATTTTGATACTGTTTGACTTCAATGGTGCTGTAAATTTCATATATTATCCTAGTTAATTATTTATTTTATGTGCATTTTATTATATCAATGATTAATAGTTTATTTACTTATCTTTAAATAGAATAAAAGAAACCAAAATAAGGAATGAATATGTGTGTCATTGCTAAAAATCAAAAAGCATTCTCGAGTCCATTATCAAATAAAAAAGATAAAAATATATTTAAATCAAAAATTGATGAATTAGTTTTTCCTAATTTTATAGAAGAAACAACGGAAGAGATGTTTGAACAATTGGTTGTAGAATTGTCAAATAAGTATAGTGATAAAAATTATAAATATTTTGATAGAGAAGATTTATATAAAGAAAAAGGCTGGAGTGATTTAGAAGTCTTATGTTTATTGAAATTTTATAAAAATAAATGGAGCATAAAAGTCCCAAATGAAAGAGACTATTTTCCAAGTTTTATTTTTACTTATAGTAGGGAAACTTTAGCTAAGGAGATTGAAAATACTGTAACAAAAGCATATCAGGTTATAAAACCTCTCAATCTTCAAAGTATATTGAAAAAAAGAGAATGGTTTACTGCTTTAGATATTACATATTTGTTACATTATTTTGCACTAAATCATTCTGAATATAAAGATTAAACCTTGTATTTATCCTTGATAAAATGCTGAAAATAATAAGATATCAATATTTGTTTCATTTTTTTTGTCAATTGTAATTACATCATTAATAATTTTACCTATAGCTGGTGCAAAGGTCATTCCTAACCATCCTAATCCTGTTGCATGAACTAAGTTGTTATATCTCTCATCATAACCAAGAATAGGGATATCATTAGGAGTAAGTGGTCTAAATCCTGTCCATTCAATCATTTCTCTTTTTTCAAATGAGTTTGTATATCGAGCAAGATTATTATGAATACTTTGGATTTGTTTTTTGATTATCTCAGGGTTTGTAGTTCCTAATTCAAGTTTTGAAGTCATTCTAATTGTATCTCTTCTAGGCGTCATTGCAATAAATAAATCAGAAAATAAAGATGCTGTTTTAGGTTTTAATATTTCATCCATTTTAAATGTAATACTATAACCCTTTGCAGGAGTCATTATAAATTTATTTTTTGCTTGTTTTGCTAATGTATCATCTGCACCTGTTGATAAAACAAATGTTTCAGCTTCATAAGAATCTTTTGATGTATGAACTTTACTAACTTTAGAACCTTGAAATTCTAATCTTTGAACCTCTTCATGTAGTAAAAACTCTACACCATTTTTTAAAAGATGTTTTTTTAATTCAAGCATAAATTCACTTGGATCAATATGTCCATTTTCTTTTAAAAGAATAGATCCAACAACATTATCATTTAAAATTGGCATATACTCTTTTGTTTTTTCTTTAGTAAGGACTTCATATTCTTTCCTATTATTACAATGAGATGCTTTATCATCAAAAGAATTTTGTTCAGTGTATATCATTAACAGCCCATCTTTACAAAAATAAAAATCCATATTGTCTTCTTGAGCCATCTTTTCATACATATTTAAACTGATACTACCATATCTTTCAAATAGTGCTAGAGTTTTTTTTAATCTATTTTCAGTTGCATTAGTAGCAAATTTAAAAAGCCATTTATACAAACGCAAATCAAAAGTAGGATGTATGCTTACTGGCGATTCCCCTTTTAACATCAACTTTAGAGTATTCTTAAGTACACCAGGAGTACTTAATGGTGCTTTTTTGAAAGCTGTTAGTAATCCTGCATTTCCAAATGAGGTACCATTAGTAATATCTCCCTTATCAATAACGGTTACAGATCTACCACTTTTTAATAAGCAGTAAGCTGTCATTAGTCCAATAATACCAGCTCCTACAATAAGAATATCTTTTTTCATTATTTTCCTTAATAGAGTAATTATAACAGAAAATAGAATTTGACAGGACATTAATGATTATTTTATTTTAAGAAATACTGCTATTTGTCTTCAAATTTTACCTGTACTAATTAATATATCTATGGTTAAGAGTTTATTTAGTATAATGGTTTAAAATTATTTATATAAGGAACTTAATATGGGTATGCCTAGTGGAATAGAACTATTCGCAATCGTTGCAGTTGTAGTGTTATTATTTGGAGGAAAGAAAATTCCTGAGTTAGCTAAAGGTATCGGAAAAGGTATCAAAGACTTTAAAGGTGCTATGAAAGAAGATGAACCTACTACAATGGCTACAAATGATAAAAAAATTGAAGATGAAAAAGTTGCAGATACAAGTGCAACACCAGAATCAGATAAAAAAACTACAGTATAGTAAGTAAAGAGTCATTATAAGTGCAAAATACAGTTAAAAAACATATTGAAGAAGTATTAGACAGAGTTGTTGTTCTTGAAAAACCTAAAGATATATCTTTAGGTCATTTTGCAACGCCTGTTGCTTTTTCTTTAGCAAAAGAATTAAGAAAAAATCCAATGATGATAGCTGATGATTTAGCTAGTAAGTTTGAAAATAGTGAAATATTTGAAAGTGTTACAGCTGTTAAAGGTTTTGTAAACTTTAAATTATCGAACGATTTTCTTACATCAAAAATTGATGAAGCTTTATCTTTACAAGAAGAGTTTGCTAAAGGTGAAATCAAAAATGAAACAATTCTTTTAGAATTTGTAAGTGCTAATCCTACAGGTCCTTTACATATTGGACATGCAAGAGGTGCAGTTTTTGGTGATGCATTATTTAGAGTTGGTAAATACCTAGGGTATGATATCAAAAATGAATACTATGTAAATGATGCTGGTGCACAGATGGATCTACTTGGTTTATCTGTGTATTTAGCAGGAAGAGAATTTATTTTAAATGTTCCTGTTGAATATCCAGAGAATTATTACAGAGGTGATTATTTAATTGATATTGCTAAACTTTGTGAAGAAAAATTCGGAAAAGAAATTTTTGAAGATGCTTCAAGACAAATGGAACTTGCTCTTTTTGCAAAAGAAGAAGTACTTGCACTTATTGTTAGTGATTTATCTAATTTAGGTGTTGAATTTGAAAATTTTGTAAGTGAAAAATCACTTTATTCTGAATGGGATGCTACAAAAGCTGTTTTAGAATCTAATGGAAGCATGTACAATAAAGACGGTAAAGACTTTATTCGTTCTACAGATCATGGAGATGACTCTGATAGAGTTGTTGTACGTGAAAATGGAATACCAACTTATTTAGCTGGAGATATTATTTATCATAAAGATAAATATGATAGAGGTTTTGACAAGTATATTAATATTTGGGGTGCAGATCACCATGGATATATAAAACGAGTTAATGCAGCTATTGAATTCCTTGGAAATGACTCTAGTAAGTTAGAAATTTTACTTTCTCAAATGGTTGCCCTACTTCAAGGTGGAAAACCATATAAAATGAGTAAACGTGCTGGTACAGTTATTTTAATGAGTGATATTGTTGAAGAGATTGGTGCTGATTCTTTAAGATTTGTATTTTTAACTAAAAAAAGTGATACTCATTTAGAATTTGATATTGATTTATTAAAAAATAATGATAGTTCAAATCCTGTATTTTACATTAATTATGCGCATGCTAGAATTAATCAACTATTTAAAAAAGCTGAAGTATCAGTTTCTGATGTAAAAAGTTCTACTATAGAAGATATAAATCAAGATGCAAAAGATTTAGTATATGAAGCTTTACTTTTAAGTACAGTTTTAAATGAAGCTTTTGATAAAAGAGATATGCAAAAAATAACAGATTATTTACATGGATTAAGTGCATTAACTCATAAATTTTATAACGAACATAGAATCGTTGGTTTAGATGAACAAAATCAATATTTAAAAGTTTTAAGTATGGTTGCTTTATCTATTAGAACAGGACTTAAAGTGTTAGGAATTAACGCAAAGGAGGTAATGTAACATGGTAAAATGGATTGGTATTGCTTTTGTAGCAATAATTGCAATTATGATAGCTACTGGAAATATGGGTGGCTCTCGTGATGCAACAAACAACTATGGCAAGGTTATGAGAGGGGGATGATTTTTTATCCTTCTATGATTTTCATCATTTTGTAAGATAGTGAATAAAAGAGTAACCAATGATTGGTTGCTCTTTTTAGTTTAATAACTCTTTTTCATAAACTTCTTGATTAAAAGATATCAAGACTTTATCTTCGCCACTGCTTTTATACTCAACTACAGGCCGTTTTAAAAGCATGTTTTCTTTACATAACCACTCTAGTTTTCCATCTTCATCTAAATTTAATTCTTTTAAACCTAAATCTTTATATTTAGTTCCTCTATTATTAAATAATAAATTTATATCAACTTGAGATGCAAAATAATTTACTTTATCAGCTTCAAGAGGATTTGCTCTAAAATCTATAAAAGTATGTTCAAGTTCATTGTCTTTACAAAACTTTATAGCTTTTCTCACTGTAGAACATGTTTTTATGCCGTATATATTTATCATAAAAATTACTTTTTATTCAATAATTGTAGGTACAATAAAATGATTGTCAGCACTTTTAGGTGCATTTGACATAATTCTATTAGATAAACCATCTTCTTTAAATGATTTGTCTTCTCTTAGAGGCTGACCACCTTCAATTGTTGTAAATGTTGCATCAACATGACTTACATCTATCTCATTTAGGTTTTCAACAAATGTTACAATATCTTCAAGCTCTTTACCTAAGGCTTCTTTTCTATCATCGTCTATTGTTAAAGATGATAATTTAGCTAATTTATCTATTGTTGTATTATCAATTGTCATTATTTTTCTCTCTTCTTATAAAAATCTTTTTTGAATTCTATCCAATTATCGTTTAATATCGCAACTCTAGCATCTCTCATAAGCTTTAAATAGTAGTGAAGGTTATGAATAGATGCTAGTCTAAAGTAAGTCATTTCACCACTTCTGTAGAGATGATTTAGGTATGCTCTTGAATAATTCTGACATGTGTAACATTCACATGCTTCATCTATTGGTTTAGGATCTTCTTTAAATTTTGCACCACGTATATTTAGTCGTCCAAAAGTAGTAAATAAAGTACCATTTCTAGCATTTCTTGTAGGCATAACACAATCAAACATATCAACACCACGATCAATGTTTTCTATTAAATCTTCAGGAGTCCCTACTCCCATTAGATATCGAGGTTTATCTTCTGGCATAAATTGTGTAGTCCACTCAACTGTATCGTACATCTCATTATTAAGTTCACCAACACTTAATCCACCAATTGCAAAACCATCATAATCAGTTAAAGCACAAAGTTCAGTAGCAGATTTTTTTCTAAACTCTTTATCTGTTCCACCTTGAATAATAGCAAAAATATTTTGATTTACACCTATACCTTTTTCTTTTTGAGACATATGATATTTAATAGCTTCTTTTGCCCATAGTGTTGTTCTTTCAATACTTAAATTGATTCGCTCTTGCGTATTTGGTAAAGCAACTAAATCATCAAGAATCATCATAATATCACTGTTAAAATCATATTGTGCATCAAGAACACTTTTAGGTGTAAAGTAATGTAAACTTCCATCAATATGAGATTTAAAAGTTATACCGTTTGGATCTGGTTTACCATTTTTACCATCAAGTTTTCGTAAACTAAATGCTTGAAATCCACCACTATCAGTTAAGAAATTGTTTGGAAACTTTGAGAACCCATGAAGTCCTCCAAATTTTTTAATAGTTTTACTTCCTGGTCTTAAATACATATGATATGTATTTCCCAAAATAATTTGAGCTCCCAGATTAAGCATATCATTGTGGTCTAGTGCCTTAACACTTGCTTGTGTACCTACTGGCATAAATACAGGTGTTTGTACCTCTCCATGAGCCATAGTTAATGTGGTTGCTCTTGCATTACCACTTGTTGCATCTAATTGAAACTTCATTTATTATCTTTATAGTTGTATTTTATTGGAATTTTATCTAATCTTAACTTGTATATACGAAATAGTTAAAATCTAAATTGCTTGCTGAATTATCTTAATCATTGTGTCTTCAACTTCTTGTGCAACTGCAATTAACGATTTGTCGTCAGATAATTGTAATAAAAGTGATTTTGGTTTGATCATTCCAATAAGTATTTTTCCATCTTCTTCATATACTGAAACTCTACATGGTAAAACAAGATTCAAACTTGTATCAATTTCCATTATCTCTTTTGCTTTATGTGGATTACAAACTTCAAAAACTCTACATTCTTTATCATATTCAAGTCCCTTATTATTTAAAGTTTCTTTGAGGTTATGAATATGGAGCACTCCAAATTTATGTTCACTGACTGCTGCTATTAAGTCTTCCGATACTTGTTCAATTGATTTTTGTGTTTCTACAATATATTTCATTTTTAATCTTTTATATTTAACTTTAACTTCAGAGATAACTCTTTAGTATCGTTGTCTTTATTTTCAAAGACATCATTCTCAATTTCGATTCTATCTAATCTTAACTTATGAGATAGAAAATATGTTTTTATGTTTTCAACTCTTTGTTTTGCAAGTGAAATTAAATCTTCTTGTGAAATAGGTATAGTTGTTTTTATCTCTTGTGATAAGATAGATATAAGCTCACTTTTTTTAGATTTTAAAGATAACGCTACTAGTTTCTTTTCACCAAATCGTTTACTATATAAAGTCTTAATCATTTTATTTCTATCGTTTGATTTTATAAGTTTAGTAAATCTTTGCTCTTTTAATACCCTTGAATCATTAATTATATTCATTGTAGGTTGTAAAACTATAAGTAAATTCTTTTTCTTTTGTAAGACATCTAATAATTTATCAAGCTTTTCTCTTTGTGGAGGTAATATTTCTGATTGAGCAAAATTGAACTCTAGAGAACCTAGCTCATCTGAATCCATACCTAATAGAGAGCCTAAAAATCTAAATGGTGCAGTAACAATATTTGTGATAACATTACCTAGTGTTTTCCAAATAACTCCTCCTAATTCAAACTGAGGCTGATTCATATCACCTTTAACAGGTACATCTAATTCAATTAAACCATCACTATCTTCTAAAAGTGCAATAGCAAGTCCCACAGGAAGACTCATGGCATCTGTACTATTTACATCTTCTCCTAGTGTAAGATTTTTAAGTTTTATGTTATTTGTACTTGAAAGCTGTGAGTTAGAAATATTATAGTTTAAATTAAGCCATAATCTACCATCTGCTATTTTCTGACCTATAAATTTTCCAGAGTATGGAGAAAAAGATCTAACATCTAAATTTTCGAATTTGATAGATACATCTGTTTTATTTTTAAAATTTGAAAGTATAGTTTTTGCTTTTATATTTGCAAGTCCATATTTTTCAATAACCCCTTTAAGTTGTATATTTGATTCATCATTTTTAGAAGACAAATCATTTATAACTGCCGTTAAACTATGAATATTTGTGTCAAAATTTAAAGGTAAAGAGTGATCTGAAAATTCAGTTTTACCATGAGCTATTGTAAGGTTTTTTACATAATAATTAAAAGTAGGTTTCTTACTATCTTTCTTTTCTTTTTTTATAATTTTTGTATCATCTTTTTTTGTTACTACTAAACCATCAATATTAGTCTTCTTATTTGCATCTATTTTAAATGATGTTTCAAAAGTATCTAGTTTTATGTTCTCAATAAATAAATTATTATTTGTATATTTTAATCCTGATATATCAAATGTATCCATTTTTAAAAGTCTTTTTTTTGTTAGATGATGGAATAGGTCTATTTGAGATATTTTTATATCTGCTTGGATATTTTGAGTAGATTCTTTTATTAGTATTTTTGAGTTGACATCTACTAACGTATTTTTGATATCGATGTTAAGGAAGTCCTTGATATAGTCTTGATAAGGAACTATATCAAGTTGTTTTATTTTCACTGTACCAGAAGCTTTTAAGGGCTCTTGTATAGTCTTGATATTTATATCAATATCTCCACTTTGAGGTGTTTTAACAAAAAATGATATTGCATTTTCTTGTTTTTTATTACTTGAGAATTTATCTACTTTTATATTCAAATCTTTTAAAATAAGGGGATGATTTTTATTTTTAATTAAATCTGTAAATTCAATAGTTTTATCTGAAAAAACTATCTCTTTAGTATCGAATTTTAATGAATCACTTTTAATTATTTTAATGTCTTGAATAGAACTATTTATATCTTTTGATGTTATATTAAATTTTGTATCGTTGTAGTTGATGTTTGGGATATTTATATTGAAATCTTGTAAATATATATTTGTTTCATTATTATCAAGGTTAACGTTAAATGATGTTGAGATATTTTTAACTAAGCCTTTAAATTGAAATTTTAAATCATCTTCTAAATAACTATATATTTTTTGAAGGTGTATCTCTTTTAATGAGATGTCTCCATCTATCTTAGTAGGAGATAATGATAGGTTAGAATTCAAATCAAAATTTAATGTATCTATTATTTGTATGTTTGTATTTATTCTTGCTACCGAGCCTTTTTTTGTAGAAAAATCATTGATTTCAAAGTTAAAAGGTTTTGTATCAATTTTAAAATTTTTAGACCGAGTTTGATCGTTAAATACTAATCGAGTATCTTTTATTAATAGCTTATTTAAAGAAAATATTATAGGAGAACTAACTTTATCTGGAACGGATGAAGGATCATCTTTAACTTTTGAGTTTTGTTCAAGTTGTTTTAAAATATGTGTAAAGTTTAATTCATTATTTTTGTATAAAGAAATTGCAGTTTTTAATGAATTGATATGAATATAATTTATCTCTATCTCCCCTATCAAGAGTTTAGTAAACTCAATATCTGTTTTAAAAGATTTAAAATAGAGCAGTGTTTTATTCTTATCATCTTGAATAAGAAGATTATGCAATCCTATTTCTAAAGTATATGGATTTATATAAACCCTAGCAAGAGATGCATTTGAATTAAGCTTCTCTTTTATAATTTTAGAAAAATTACTTTGTATTAAATAAGGCAAAAGAACAAAGCCCAACAAAGAGTATAGGGCTAAAATCACAAGTAATACTTTTACATAAATAGATTTAAAAATACTTTTCATTAAGAGATCCTTTATGACTGTTTTATAATGTTATATGTAGGATATGGAATATTTATTTTATTTTGTTTTAATGCCTC